>Ga0255157_1000080_pt1 | contig 37937 bp, 59 predicted proteins | sample Atl_Atlam_RepB_8_FD_183180 | JGI IMG/M metagenome (GOLD analysis project Ga0255157, IMG submission 183180) | Freshwater microbial communities from Altamaha River, Georgia, United States - Atl_Atlam_RepB_8h | ecosystem: Environmental > Aquatic > Freshwater > River | place: USA: Georgia...
AGATGGCGTAAGGCGCATCACAATGAAGATGGAGGTCGCTGTAGACGTCCAGACTCTTACGATGTATGCCCTAGACATGGTTAAAGGTGAGCCTGACCCTGTGGCCATCATCTGTGGTGCCAACAAACGCGAAATCTTTGCCCTGGCCCGTGCCAACATACAGAGCTATGGCAAGGATACTGCGCTGTTGAATGTGCCCACAACTATCAACCCTATTCAAATGAAAAAGGCAGAGGAGCATGTTCGTAGCGTGTTCCCTGAAATAGACTGATGAGTAATAATCTTCTAGGAGTTTATGCTCGCCCATTGGTCTTGTTTGATGTAGAGAACAAGGACCACCGCAAGTGGGCTTGGCAGTTCTTTAAGGACAGCAGTTGGAAGAACTGTCCTGTAAGGTTTGCCCTGCCTGATGGCGAGGACAATGTATGTTCGCTGATCCAAAGGCTCTTGCTGGCCTACTACAGCCAAAAGGAGTTTGGGCGTATCAAGCCCACGGATCGTGACCAGAACTATCGTAAGCACGTCAAGAATAGCCCTACTAGCATCATGGTTAATGGTTGACAACCGGTAGCGACCGGTGCTATAATATAGACTTAAACAGTTAAGGAGCGATGTATGAACATTCAAGCGATCAACTCAGCAATCATTTCCGGTTCTTGGTCTAACGCAGATTTGGAGAGCATGATAGATGCTGTCAAGTTTGCCCGTAGCCGCCTTGCTACCACAATGAAGTTCCAGGTCCGTGCAGGTACTAAAGTTAAGTTCCACAGTACCAAACGCAATATGACTGTAGAGGGTACAGTGACTAAAATGGCGCAGAAGTACGCCACAGTCAGCACCTCCCAGGGCCTGTGGAAGGTTCCTGCTAATATGCTAGAGATTGTTGCATAAACGCAACACACCGGTCAGCACCGGTTGACAAGTTTGGATACCGGTGCTATACTATAGGCTAAGTTAAACAAATAGGAGCGAACTATGCGTGAATTTTCAAACATTTTGGATCTTGCAGACGAAGTGCAGGATATGGTAGAGCGTCAGGTTGCAGGTATGCGCCGTGTCAGTGCTACAGAGCTGGGCTTGGATCAGCGTTGCGGCTTTGCCTATGTAGACGAGGATATGCAGGCTATCGTAGTAGACGACGCCCGTGCCCGTAGTTTCAACTACTACGGTGGGTTCGAGTACATCGACAGCGAAGACAAGCGTATGCTGGGAGACTATGTAATCTACATGGACACCAGCGACCGTGTACGCGATGCGCTGGAATGCTTGATGGAGTCCGAAGACCTTTGTGAGGAAGAGTAATGATTACAGCAGAACAACTACAGACCCTTATCAGTTACCGTGCTCCGGAACTGACCCGCTTGGCTAAGGAAGGGGGCTACCCTGGCCCAGCATTCAGCTCATGCCGCTTCCTGGGCATTACTAACGGCGGGCAGATCTGCTATCAAGCCGTGTATCTATGCGAGGGTGGCACAGATAGTACTAAAGTTTACATTACCCACACAGCGGGTAGGGTTAAAGCAGACACTGACTTGACAAAAATGGTACGCCGATAGTATACTATAGGCTAAGTTAATAAGGAGCGATAGATGATCAAATTCAAATGTGTGCTAGAGACTGCGGGTGACGGCTACTGGAGTGACGTTGCTAAGAGTGTAAACGTCACGGGACTGTCAGTGCCCTACGTCAACGACGAAGAAGACTTTGGTGAGCTCTGCGTCTACTTCGACAAGCAATGGGACACCCGCAAGGACGGCCTGATCTACACGGACAGCCTGTTCCTAGAGATGTTGCGCGACAAGCTCACAGAGTGTGGCTTTGACGCAACAGACGTAGACTACTCTGAGCAGGGTATGCAGGGCGACAACTATGTGTCGCTAGACGTAGAGGAAAAATTCCTGAAAAGTTGGTTCAATGTGGTTGACAAAGCATTGAATTGAGCTTATACTATAGAAACTGTAACACATTAAGGAGCGAAACAAAATGGCTACACGATCAACTATTGCACTGGAATTCGCAGACGGTACTGTTCAACAAGTATACTGTCATTGGGACGGCTACTTGGATAACAACGGCGTTATCCTTCAGGGTCACTACATGGATCCGTTCAAAGTGCGCGATTTGATTGACTTGGGCGACATTAGCTCATTGGGTCCTAACATCGGCGACAAGCACGAGTTTGACTGCCCATTTGCTTACGGTACTCCTGAGTATGTTAAGTGGTCCGAAGACAAGCGCGAAGTGACTACTTTCTACGGACGCGACCGTGGCGAGACAGGCTGCGAAGCTCGTAAGTTCAATGACGTTGCTGACTACGAGGCTAACGCCCAGCAAGAGGAATACGACTACATCCTGCGCACCGACGGCGCTTGGTATGTGCGTTATTATGAAACTGACAGCAAGTGGGTATCGCTTGCCACTGCATTGGTTGAAGCAAAAGTATTGGAGGACGCATAATGACTGGATTCAAAAGCAAACGAGCAATGAGTGATAGCCGCTTTGCAGTTACCTTTGAAGACCCGGAGTACGAAGTAGAAGCAGAGTACGATGAGGAACAAGGCGAGCGTGTGTTTGACAAGATGGTTAAGGACATAGAAGAGTTCAGCCCTCATGGCACCTCAAACTCCTAAGACCCCGCTGTTAAGCACCATGATTCAGATAGAAAACCTGACCCAAAAACAGCGTATGATCTGCGATGTCCTTTGGAATTTGGACAGCAAAGAACAGGTGCTGAACTTCATCCGTAGCCTCCCTATGAAGGATCGTAGGGACGCTATTGGGTTGCATCACTTGATGATTTTGGAGACTCTGGATCAAGAAATGGATGTCACTGACCTAACTTTGGCTAAACAAGTTATAGACAAAGTAAAATAAGATGCTATACTAGTAACACGCTGACAGGATATATCAGCAAACTATAATAGAGGAATTAATTAAATGAAACGTCTGAATCCAGAAACTAAAACTTTTAAGTTGTTTAATGCACTTTACAACGGTGAGAAGGTAACAGCAAGCCAAGCGCAGAAGCGTTTTGGTATTAAGAACATTGCCGCAGAAGCATCACGCATCCGCCACAATGGTTACGCTGTTTATGCCAACACTCGTAAGTCAGCAAACGGTGTTACCGTTACTGAGTACGAAATGGGCAACCCAAGCCGTGAAATCGTAGCATTAGGCTACAAGGCTAAGGCACTAGGCATTAGCCTCTAAGATAAGCTCGCCGCGATGGCGATGCGAAGTCCTTGGATTCGCTCCCCAAGGCATCGGCTGAACCGATTCGCTCCCGGGTAGGCCACCGACAGGTGTTGTTTTGATGCAACACCTGTCACCTTGAGTACTGTACCAAAACACTCGGATACCGGTCACTACCGGTTGACATATTGGTGGGCCTTTGCTATACTAAGAACATGAACAAAACGAACGAAATTATTCAGTGGGTTGGAACAGCATTCATCCTAGTCATGTATGTCATATCCAACTTCTTCCCGGGCTATGACAACCTAAGGAACTCTGTGGCACTCTTAGGGGGCCTTTGCTTCTTTGCTTGGAGTTTCCGTGTTGCAAATAAACAACAGATGATTATCAACGGTGTGGCAATAGTCCTATGCGTTGTAGGGTTATTCCGCGCACTAGGTTGACATTTTGGTGGACCGGCCGTATAATATAGACATAGAGTTAGATAATAGGAGCGAACTATGAAACTACACATCCAATGCCAGTATATGGAGAACTACGGTGCCCACGATTGGGACGGTGAAGGTGAGTGCCCTCAGTATTGGAAGTTCAAAGGCGGCGAGGACTACTTCTTCCTGCTAGGCCCTGCTGGTCGTAGTGACGAAGCATTGGCAGAGCTCGTAGAGCACTTCCGCCCAAGCATTGAATGGGACGACATTGGCTCCCGTCAGTATATCGTGGGCTATGGCGTAGTAGAGGATGACTTTATGACTGAATACGAGCGTAGTCAGTCGGAGTTCGAAGGCCGCGTTATTTTCCCAGCAAAGATTCTAACCCTTAAGGAGGTAGCATGACAGAGTTAGACTACAAGAAGGCGGAAGCCCTTGCCACCCTGAATGATGCAATCAATCAGATCTATAACATAGAGGGCGACCGTTGGCAGATGGCCTACGATACCCTTGAAGCAATTTTGTCCAACCTAAAGATTGAGGAGCCACGCAATGCCTAATTGGTGCAGTAATGGAATCACCCTAACCCACGAAGACCCTGAGATGATCCAGAGAGCCGCAAAGGCTCTGCAAGAAGGAACATTCCTTAACGAATTCGTGCCCGTGCCTGAGAGTCTGCACATCGTGGCAGGCCGTGTAGGCGACGACAATGATCCCAAGCAGATTGAGCTTGAGGCACAGGAAAAGTCTAATCTAGAGAAGCATGGCTATGCCACATGGTATGACTTCTGTGTCAACGAGTGGGGCACCAAGTGGGATGTCCAGAGCGATAACATAGAGATCACTACACCCAACAGCCTTACCGCTGGATTTGACAGTGCATGGAGCCCTCCGTGTGCGGCCTACGAGAAGCTCATGGACTTGGGCTTTGAGGTTGAAGCGTTCTACTATGAACCCGGCATGGGCTATGTAGGCAAGTGGGACAATGGCTGTGATGACTGCTATGACTACAGCGGCCACGACTCGTCTACGGTGCGTGACGCTATCGGCGATGAGTTGGACGACTACTTTGGTATCTCAGAGTCCATGCGTGAGTATGAGGACGAGAACAGAGATGAGCTCACAGAGTGGTATGAGGATGGAGTTGAAGCCAAGGGCTTAGAACCCCACAAGTAAGTTGTCCTGGACAAATACCCGTTCAAAGTGGACGGGTATTCCTTTTTGGTTGACATTTTGGCTGAGTGGCGCTATACTATAGAAACTGTAACAAAGGAGCAAAAATGCTAAACGACAAACAAAACAAACTTCTGCTAGAAGCAGTGGACCTTCTTAATCGTGCAGATGCATTAATGCAACAGGCCCTAGGTGCCAGCGACGAGTGCTATTATATCCACTGTCAAATCGAGGACGCTAGCGAAACTCTGCTGGAGCATATACAGGAAAACAACCCAGCAGAAATCGGTTGACATTTGGGTCTTTTGGTTGTATAATAGTTCTATTATGAAACAACACAAAAGGCTCAAAATGAAACTAAAGGCAACTCGTGCCCATTTTGTTCTGTTCCACAAGGACAGTCCTTTTAAGCAAAAGGTAGTAAAGAACAAATTGGCATACACCCGTAAACAAAAGCACAAGGGAAAAGAGCAATGAACGATATCCAATACGCATTCTATATGACTATGGAACTTTGGCTGTTCTTGGGCGTACTGGCCCTGGCCCTAGTGGCTGAAGAATTGGTTAACCGAAAGGCAAAAAACGGTTGACAGATTGGTGGAGAGGCGTTACAATAAGACATGCTCAAAAGAGCATAAGGCAATTTTTTTTAAACTTGAAAGGCACATTAATTATGGCAACTAACAAAACATTCACCGTAGCAGGTGTTTCTAAACTCAATGGCGACTACAAAATCCGCTTCGCCAATGACGTTATGCGAGTAAAGAATCTCGCAAAGAGCGGGCATGAAGACATTCGTCTCGTGGAACTTGCAGAGGCTATGCTCAAGACAGACGCCGCAAAGTTCATCGCAACTCTCCCTGAGTTCTCTGATGCAGACGCACAGACAGCCATTGCGGAGTACTTGACTAAACATGACAAGCAACCCAAGGTTGAAGTCAAGAAGGCAGTCAAGGCCGCAGTTACCAAGAAGCCAGCCAAAGTTGCGGCTCCTAAGGCTAAGGTTACAGAGGACGAAGACGCACCCTTCTAAGGTACGCATCCAAAGGGCTTGACAACAGGCCCTTTTGGTGTTATACTTTAATCATAGTAAACAAAGGAGCAGATATGAGCAAGAGCGATGCAGTTAGAGATTTTGTTAAGGCAGTAGTAGTATTCCGCCGCGCACAAGGACAGACAGTTATCCCACGCAAGGCGGTATTCGAAGCACTGAACCGCGAAGATCCTCGCAACGAATATGGCAGTGGCCCTATGGGTGCAGATCTTACTGTAGAGCTGTTGGAAGGCATTGCCACTGAGTTGGGCGGTGTTTACACTAAGGACGCTAATGGGCGTAATGCTCGATTCGAATTCTAAGGAGCGCATCATGACAAAATTCATAGCAGGCGTAGTAACAGGCATCATCATTTGCACCGTTGGCTTATCTGGCATCGCCCGGATGTTCGACAACGGTGTTTCTAAAGTTCAAGACATATCAAGAGAAGCGGCTAAGTAATCAGCACGGGCCCTTAGCTCATGTTGGTTAGAGCAGTGGACTCATAATCCATTGGTGCCGTGTTCGACTCACGGAGGGCCCACCAATTTGCGACTGTGGTGAAATAGGTAGACACAAGGGACTTAAAATCCCTCGGCGCAAGCCATACCAGTTCGATTCTGGTCAGTCGCACCATACATCTGCCCTTAGCTCAGTTGGATAGAGCAACGCCCTTCTAAGGCGTCGGTCGGGGGTTCGAATCCCTCAGGGCAGGCCATGTTGTATTTTTACAACACACCGGTCATGACCGGTTGACATTATGACAGAGCGATGCTATACTATAGGTATAGTGAATAGTAAGGAGCAGAAAATGATTGTAGATACAAACCGCACAGTAACTTTCCAGGGTGTAGAGTACGATGCCAGCCACGGCAGTCCCTTTGATCGTGGATCAGCAGATTCATACTATGGCCGTCCTCAGTGCCCACACAAATACCCAAATGGCACTGGCAACCCTCCACGCATCGAAGCACCCGAGCTGACCCTTAAGGAGATGCGCGAATACTTCCGTGGCTACGAATACAACGAAGTTTTTGGCGATAAGAAAGACTGGGGTTGACATTTAGGTCAACTGGTAGTATACTATAGAAACTGTAACAAAGGAGCGAACTTATGTACAATGTAGTCGAAAACCCAATCCCAAAAAGCAACCTTTTCACTAGCCCTAGCCTAGAAGAAATCCAAAAGTTCATCAGCCAGTTGCCCCAAAAGGAGCAGGCTAATGCTAACCTCGTGTTCATGTTCACCTTGAACTCCTGCAATCAATTAGTAGAAGAAAATATCCTTTCAAAGGAAATCTTCGCTTGACAAACGGGCCAAATGGCCTTATACTATTGAAACTGTAAACAACTTAGGAGCGAAACTAAATGATCACAGCAGACCAAATCCAAGCAGGCTTTAGCCTAGCAGAACAAGCAAGCAAAGCAGAGTACCAAAAGTGGGGCGGCGACCGTGGTTGCTGTGGCTTTGCCTGGGTAGAAGTTAAGGTAGAGCGTACCAACTCAAAGCAGGCACAGGAGCTCTTGAAGGCAGGCTTCCGCAAGGACTATAAGCCACGCACTCTCAGCATGTGGAACCCAGGCGGATTGCCAGTGCAGAATGTGGACATCAAAGAAGCAGGTGCCTACGCCCTGGCCAACTATTTGACAGCCTTGGGCTTAGACGCTTACGCAGGCAGTCGTTTAGATTGACAACTAGGGCGAAAGCCCTTATAATAATAGACTTACGAAACTACACAAGGAACACAGATGAGCAAAGACTTTAACGAGAAACCCACAGGTTACCGTGTTATCAGCCTAGAGCAGGAGACTCCTGCACAGAGCAAAGAAACAGATGCAGAGATCATTGAACGCCTGCGTGAGCGTTTTGATATCTTGGATGATATGACTCGTGCTGTGAAGAAGGGTGCTGTTCGTGCTATGATTGTTTCGGGTGCTCCAGGCGTGGGCAAATCCTTTGGTGTAGAGAAGGTCCTGGGCAAGCATGACCTTATGGCTAATATTGCCAACGATGAAAAGCTCAAGAAGTATGAGATTGTCAAGGGCGCGATGAGTGCCATTGGCTTGTACTCAAAGCTCTATGAGTTTAGTGCAGAGAAGAACATCCTAGTGTTCGATGACTGTGACAGCGTATTGCTAGACGACTTGAGCTTGAACATTCTCAAGGCTGCTCTAGACACTAGTAAGAAGCGTACCATCCATTGGAACACTGACAGCCGTTTGTTGCGTAGTGAAGGTGTGCCCAATAGTTTCGAATTCAAAGGCGGTGCTATCTTTATCACAAACATCAACTTCCAAAACATCAAGAGCAAGAAGTTACAGGATCACTTGCAGGCATTAGAGAGCCGTTGTCATTACATTGACTTGACCATACACACAGAGCGTGAGAAGATGTTACGCATTCGTCAGATTGTTGGGGATGGTATGTTAGCAGAGTATGACTTCAGTGATGAAGAGCAAGCAGAGCTTGTCCAATTCATTGATGAGAACAAGCGGCGTCTGCGTGAACTTAGCCTGCGTACAGTACTAAAGACAGCAGACCTTATGCGTAGTTTCCCAAATGATAAATGGAAGCGTGTAGCACAGATTAGTTTGATGAAGTAACCTCAGTTGTGTAGTTACCCTAGGGATAAGCCCGATTCGCTCCCGGCTCCCTAGGGCTTTTTTATAGGTGATATATGAACCGACTCTTATTAGCATTAGCACTCACAGCGACAGCACACACAGCCCATGCTTGGGGACAGTATGAGCAGGGCATAGCCACAGGCCTAGCAGGTGCTTGGGTATACAATAAGCTCACAGAGCCTAGGGTCCTAGTACAGCCACAGTATGTACTGCCCGCACCCAACCCATACCCATACCTACAGCCCAACTATAGGCCCATGCCCGTAGTGTGTAGAACTGTGCCCGTACTGGACACCGTGGGTCGCATCGTGGCATACCATCAGGTCTGTGATTGAAAATATTTTTTGGTTGAGAGGTCAAGAAAATATTTTTTCGAAAAGGTCGACCCCAGAGGCAGTAAAATAAAAAACTGTTGCTTTTTTGCAACAGTGCTAACAAAAATTGAGGTTGCAGAATCACCATGACCTGATAAAAATACCCTATATATTAAATTTTTGCACAGCAGTTTTTTTAAACCTTGCAGGACCCTTTCGGGCTAGAATGTCTACATAATAAATACTCTTGTCTATACAGGAGCGAACTATGTGGACAGCGAGCGAATATCTACGTCAAACCCCACCAAGACCATTAAAGTACAATGTCTTACAACGTGCCAATTCATGGCGCTATCATAACATGAAACCCCGTGGACAGATTCTAGATATACTAGCCTAAGGTACTATGCTAGTATAATTACTAGTATATGCTACACACTTACCTTCCCCGAGCAATTTCCGCAGTTCTCAGCATAGTGCAAAGCACAGGCCTACGCAACCGTGTCTATGCCATGGAGGATCGTTTGGACATATTAGAAGTAGCCATAGAAGACATAGCTCGTATCAATGCACACAGTCCTGAGCCAAATCCCTTAATCACCAATATAGTTGCTAACGTACAGCGTCATCACGAATCCATCAGAGAATATATACCCTAAACTATATAAGTGTATGGACGATAGAGATATTTTTATACAGACTAAACAGGGCCAGTTCGAATACGATGCAGACTACGACATATATCGTAGACGGCCAGAACCTAGGGATTTGACACACTTTCAGCAGTTTGGTTGGATATATGTCTTAGCCATATTGACTGTGATCGCCTACTATGTTACACTAATTCAAGGATAAGTACAGTATGAAAGCACCTTATGTTATAGTTGTAGCACTATTAGTTCTATATTCTTATATACATTGGCTTTGGTAAAAACTGCCAGGGCTGACTGTTAAGTACCCTAGCAAAATTTTTTACGCAGAATTTTTTGCATTTCTGCAAATACCCATTAAGGAGCGCAAATGGCCAAGAAGACCAGCAGTAAAACAGTTAAGCCAGAATCAGTACTGCCCACAGATGACTTTAGTAAATTGTCAGAAGATCAAACAGCAGAGATCCTAGAAGTAACCTTTGAAACTATCTGCAATCGTTTGGAACAAAGTGGTGTAGATCCTGATTTGATTACTGGCATACTGTTTAATCACTTTACTCAACGCTTGTGCGATGTTAATGATCGTGAACAGTATGAAATGATCCTAGAGATGGCCTTAGAAACCGCTTGGGACGAACAGACTATACATTGATTCTGTGAATAAGGTGCGTATATTATGCACCTATTTTTTTGCGCTGGCGCTTCGCGGCTTCGCCGCTTAGAGACTCTCGCCCTGGTTAAATAAGTGTAATGAAAACTGCCTGTGTGTTCATTGCTGACCCTTACTGCTCTGTTCAATGCGCTAATGGACTGCTTGGGGTATTGAGTGAGGATTTTCGCATACGCATATTTGGCGCAAGGCCCTTGGAACAGGGCTTTTTTCATGACTGCGATTTGCTAGTCATTCCTGGGGGCGAAGGAGACAGTGAAAGTTTCCATAGACTCATGCGTAATCATCGAGAGGCCATAAGGGCTTATGTTCAGCAGGGTGGTGCTTATCTAGGCGTCTGTATGGGTGCTTACTGGGCGGGCAGTCACTACTTGGATATCTTGGACAATCTGGACACCGTACAGTATATCACACAGCCCGGAGCAGATACTCGACGCCCTCATGCCAAAAACATTAGGGTAACTTGGCAGGGTGTGGCAACAACAATGTTCTTCTATGATGGCTGTGCCATAGTGGGCCCGGGAGAGCGAACTGTCTGGGCTACCTATGCCAACGGAGACGCCATGGCAGTGATACAACGTCGCACGGGCCTAATAGGCTGTCATCCTGAAAGTGAACCGTTTTGGTATGACTACCCTAGTTGGATGCGGGGACATTTCCACCAGGGCAGGGATTGGCTAAGGCTAAGAGAGTTTGTACAGGCTCTGGTTAAAACGGACTATCAGTAGGGTCTGAACCACCGCCCATGTTATTCAAAAACTGACGTAGGCGTGTGCTGTCTGTCTGTGCTCGAACCTTGGGTATGGCTATGCCCTGCTGTGGATCTATTTCGCCGGTAACTGGGTCTACGGACTGCGGTGCTTCTGCGGTGCTCTTGCGTTTTAAATCATCAATGATACTTGAGCTCTTTGGACGGTATTCACTGTCGCTCTGTCCTTCCAATCCTGGGTCTGTGATGCGTAGTGTATCAATATCAAAGTCTAGGTCAATCTTCATACCCACGCCGCTACTACTACGAGTTTTCATTAACTGTATCTGATACTTGCCACGTTCACGCATAGCACGGCTGGTAAAGATACCAAACACGTTATCCGCTGTTTGAATCTTACTAAGTCCGCCTGAAATGTGACTGTGATCAAATTCAACTTCTTCCACAGCACCACGGTTCAACTGTGCCGCTGTAACAAACACACATTGTTTTTCCATGGCCAAGTTTCTAAGTTCTTCTGCCACATACTTGTCCTTGACGAACAGGTTTTCTGCACTAATCTTCTTACTGATTGGCAGTAACAGGTCCATATAGTCTACCAGCAGTACGTCCACCTTACGACCCATTTTAATTTCATACTCTTTCAAGTAAGCACGAATGTCGTTAGTTGTTTTACCCGATGGCATATACTTGACTTGGAAAGCACCGGACTTCTTACCAATCATCTTGACTTTCATTTCAACATTGTCAAGATCCTTGAAAATCTCCTTGGTACTGATGCCTGTGGTCATTGAATCCACACGCATACTAACCAATGCTTCACTGAGTTCCAATGTTAGGTATACAACGTTTAAACCTTGTAAGGCCCAGTTTACGCCAAGGTTAGCAAGAAAGAGGGATTTACCAGCACCGCTTCCACCGGCAAAAATGTTAAGTTCTCCACGGTTCATGCCTCCAAATAATCTCTTGTCCACTGTGTCCCAGCCAGTCTTGACCTGCCCGTTCTTATCTTTAAGACCCAGCAAGCGACCTTTAGGATCACTCCAATAGTCTGTACCCATGTCCTTTTGTAGGCCAATCTGTACAGCCTTTTTGATCAGTTCTTCCACAGGACCATAGTCACCCTTTTCCAGCATGTCTGCTGATTCTAGAATAGCTCGCTCAAGGCCTTTGTGTTTGGTAAATGTTTCAAACTCCAACATCAGCCAATCGTAGTGTTCGTCTTTGAGTACACCTGGATTGTTCAGCTCAGTCTTAGTTGCAGCCTTGACCATTTCAAATGTAGGCAGTGCGTTGTGCTCTGTTACATAGGTGTTCAAAAACTCTGCACAGTCCTGTAGTTTGCGATCAAATAATGTGGGATCAAAAATGCTTTGACAGCGTACAAATGTACCTGCGTCACTGAGCATCATTTCTAAATATAGTTTCTGGATATCATATCCATAGTCAGTGTTTTGTCTAGTAGCCATAGTTTTTATTATACTTTAATTTTAATGTGTTTGCAATCTTGCCATTGCCAATTCCAAATACGATTTCGTGTATGATAGGCCACTGCTCCTATACTGCTACTAGGATCGCCTGGATTAGGCAAACTCCAGATATAGTCAAACTTTGGTTCAACTACACTGGCATTGGCCTTACTGTTCATAGCACAGCCGCCCATATAGACTAGACAGTCTGCACCAGTTAGATCTTTGGCTGTACGCATAACCATATCAACCTGTTCTGTGAACACTTCCTGTACAGCGGCCGCTATGTCACACTGGTCCTGAAGATTTCTAATTTCGTGCGGCCAATCGTTGATGCCTCTGTGCATATTTTTATGAGCATACACCAATGTGCCCATGTATTCTTTTACATCAAAATATACACGATCAGGATCACCTTGGTCACTCATCTGTTGTAGTAGATGTTCCTGTTTAATTGGTTCTAGTCCGCATAACTTTGTAAACGCACTATAGAATAACCCCAAACTGTGGGGATAAGTGCGACTCCAAACCTTCTTAAGTTCTCCGTGCTTACCTTCCCAGATAGTTGCACATTCAAATTCGCCTATAGCGTCGAGAACTACCACAGCACAGTGATTAAATGGGCTAGTGTAATAGCCTGAGGCGGCATGACTGGCATGATGTGGAGTATAGGTCACTGGAGCATAGTGTACTCTTATTTTATTCAAGTAGCGTCCGGGTAGCACCGACATATCCAATGCTGTTTTATATTGTCCAGCGTAGACCTGTCTTGCTTTTTTAACCCAAGGACGTTCGTACCAAAAAATTCTATCAGGTGCACCGTGATGTAGTGCTTCTGTTATAACGGCTGTGTCAAACTCATCTTCTTTGCAACTAACCCAAGATTGAAGAGCGCCATTTTTAAACACAGCCAGGCTACTGCCGTGATTAAGAGCGTTAATACCCCAGTGAATCATTTGTAGATATATGGATCCTTCTTGCGAAGAGCTTCCATCCTTTTCTTGAATTTTCTATCTTCAAAGAACTTTTTAATTCTTGCTATTAATTTAAGAACCATTGTTTTGCCTTTAGTTTAATTTTTAATTCTGTGTCTTCTGTTTCGGACACAATCTTATATAAGGTCTGTAAGCGACCTAATTTTTTAACTGCATCATTGACGTCTTTAACACCTTCGGGCCAACTGGGCATACTAACGCTGTATCTGTTAGCAATAGCCTGTTCAACTGTGCGCTTTCCATCTGCGTCCCTGTCTGGAACAACAATAACCTTGCGGCCAAGTCTATTGATTAGCAGAGCCTGTTTATCCATGATTTCTGCGCCAAGGATTGCAACTGCATCTATACTTAGTGCGTCTACAGGACCTTCGACTACTATCACGAATTCCCTGTCCTGTGTTTGACAGTCCAAATTAAACACATATCCAGGAGTTTGATCCGATATGTATTTGGGTTTACCTTCTATAACTTTACGAGCAGTATGCCCAACAATACGTCCGTCTAATCTAAATGGTATAATTAATCTATCAGCAAACCCTGCCACAGGACACCAATAAAAATCATCCAATGGATTTAAGTTTCTGGACCATACATATTCAACTACTGTGTCAAATTGTGCTCTAAGATCCGCGGGTAATTTTGTTAAATGTTCCAGCCATTCTTTAATTTGTAGACTGCCTTCGGGCAATGGTTTATCTTCAAACTTAGGAATAGTAACTGCTTCCAATGCCTGTTCATCGGATTGGATCTTTAGTGCTTCTAAAGTAATTTTATTAATGACATCGTCAGGTGCGCCCATCCAACTTAATAGATTACGCATCTTACGAGTTAAATGTCTGCCTGGTTGATAACTGGCTTTGTAGCCGCAGTTGAAGCAATGATAACTAATACCATCGCCATTTTGAATCATACCACCACGCTGTCTAGTATCTGCTGTTGTGCCATTATGGTGACAGCAGACCGCGTTAAACTTTACCCAACCACTGGGTGTTTGTTTCCGTTTTGCAGGGAGGTACGAATAGATTATCTCACCAATACTCATATAGAGTATTTTAGTTTCTTACTATTACTTTGTCAACTTTTCCGGTAAAACCTGTTCCAGCAACACTGGTATATGTTCTATCCGATGTGGATAAACTTGCTTCACCCAGAATAGATGCAGACAGGATACTACGAGTATAACTTGGTAATGAACCGTAAATTGGTCCTTGGATGGCTGTTACTGTTACTATAGCATCATTGGCTGGACTTGTTCCGCCCAGTGACGTGCCTAATAGTTTAATCTTATCGCCAATATCATATTGTCTGCCACCGTCTGGTATGCCAACAATAGTGTATGTACTACCTAACTTTTGAATATCAAATGTTGCGGTGCTACTGCTACTAGATTTATTATAACCAAAACGCATAAATCTGTAACCTGTGTTTTCGATAACTTTGGTTACGCTACTTGCACTGGTAACTTCTACTGTATCAATTAATTTCCAAGTCACGCTAGATGCTGTGCTTTTATCTGAGGTTGCATAAACATTAACAAAACCGTTGAACGGATCTGTTGTATCTGGTACTACTTCAATTTCTACGCTACCAATTACTGTACTATCTGTGGCGGTACTGTAATCATCATTTAAGTAAGTGCCGAAAGGTACAATTTCACTTAAGAACTGATTACGGTCAAATTCAAAGTTAAAGACCTTTGCCACATCAATAATGTCACCAAAGCCGAGTTTTTCATTATAACCATCCATTAACTGTACATTGCCAAATAATTCAAATTGCCCGTCTACATAGATAGGACTGTTAGTTGTACCGTCTGTTAGATAAGCCGCCATGCGTAGCATCTGTGGGTCAATGTCTGCTATTGTGCTACTGCTAATAGTCAGCGTCATCTGTCCTAATTGACTAGGAACTGCTATGGCTGTGGCAGTAAACAAGTTCTTCTGATCTGCGTCAAAGAACTTAACAACTGCGGTTTGACCTACCACTGTCTGCTTGCGTTGCTCTGAATTCCTAACATCTAATTGTATGGTATTATCAATACCTTTATATAATTTTAATTGGCGTTGGTACACTTGTCTATACTCCGTGTTGAATCCTACTCTATCTGTAGTAACAGTGATTTTATTTGGTACTAAATAAAACTGAATTTTTTGCATTGGCTTAATTTCGCTTATTCAAGGTTATAACAGTATTTATGGTAAAATTAACGGAAGACATCAGAGAAAACTTCCCCTTTATTTCAGTAGTTCATTATGGCGGGCTAGAATACGTAGGCATCATTATTAATCAAGATCAATACGTTACTAGCCTTTACAATTACGAAGCACTAAAAACAGAAGAAGATCGCAAGAGTTTCCTGAGTCTGGGCGAAGCATGGTGGTGGGAAAGTAACCGTACAATTCCTATCAATATCTTCTTAAAATTAGAGATGGAGCAGTTCAAATACTCCGTAATGACTATGAATACTAAAGATGTATCCGTAGTATTTGGCCCTACTATAAATCTTCACAACATTTCGATTAAGCGTGTAAAGCGTAAGGTAATACAGTTAGTTAGAAAACGTTAACTAAATCCGTAACTGATATTTTCACAGATTAAATTCATTTGCACAACTACTGCCTGAGCGTAAGCAATAGCGTGTGCCTTCTTAAAATAGTATTCATCGTTCTCCGGTTTCGTCCATACTTCCTTCATCACCGAAGTCCATTCTTTCCCAATCAGATAACGTTTCGCCGGACGTATCATCGCTAGGACTGCACCTAATTGCTCTATGCTCCGTGGTTTCATTTCTCTTAGAATAGAACCATAACCGTTGACGTGAAACAGCAGATTGTTGAAATCGTCTTGCTCCAAAAGATCCCATAAGGGTTCAGTCTCCATAAGTTGAATGAGATGCTGTTCATCTCGTACACCTTCGTAAATACCAACATTCAAGAAATCTATCTTGAAATAACCTCTTGCTTCTGCTTCTTTATAATCTATTGTGCTTAGGCCTGTGGCAGGATTGTAAGGGATAGAAGTACAATATATGCCTGTGTTGTGCTTTTTAAAACTACCATTATCTTCTATAGTCGCAACGACATGCTCTAATTTTTCTAGAGCTTTATTTCTGTCTGCAAAGTCTATGTCAATATCTGGCATTATAAATTACCTTCTTTAACTACTTCGGCTATTAGTTCTTTGTCTGCGGGATATGTTCTGAATCGTCTTGCCCAATATTCTGGATCTAAAACTTCGAATACAATGTTTAATTGTTCGTCATTGAATTTGCCTAATAATGCCCTTCCGCTGTCACAGTTCAATACTAACCATGGACTAATCTTTCCGTCCTTGATTGCGTACACAGCTCGATTAACACTTACATACTTAAAGTAATGATTCCACTGGCTACTATTTTCATTTGCCCAGTCCATCATTGTAGTTATACTACGCTGTAAAGCCACTTCGGCAGGTTCTTTCTTTATTAAGTCTAGAACATATTTATAGTACAATTCTTCTCTACACCAGTGATCTAGTTTAACTCCACTGGTAACAACAAAGTCAATGTATCTATCTGGATACAAGGGATTTACGTTGCTGAGAAAACTGCCAAACTTTACAAAGGCATTGTAGTAAGGACTTTTAGCAAACTCGTCATAAGTTTTAACGTGTTTGGCTTTCTGTGTCAGTTGAAAGAATCTAACATAGGTTTGATAGCCTAGTACAACGTGTTTTTCGTCTTTGGCCAAGTGTCTACGTTTTTGCTCACACATATGGACCGTAAGGGTAGACTCTTTAACATAAGCACTACCGCAGTACTGACAAACGTATGGTTTTTCAACTGTGGACAATTTTATTTTAATTCCTTTGTGTTTCTCAAAAACATCTAAGTTCATAATGCCTTTTTAATATCTTTATCTTCCCAACCAAGATCCTTAAGACGTTGCTTAACTTCTTTTTCTGTAGTCATGCTAGACATAAGTTCGAGTTCGTCTTCTTTCAAGTGTGGATATAGTGTTTCCAATACTTTGATAACTTTACTGTTACCTTCTTTCTTTTTATATCCAATCCATTCGTGAAAATGAATTTTCTTTTCTTCATTACCAGTCATACAAACAAGATACCACAGTAACTTAGGATGCTTACTAAGACTAAAGTAATGCTTGTTAAAGTACTCGTTAGTTTTGAAGATAGCCAACTCTTGCGTTTCTCTGTCGCTGGTTTTAATAGAGCTGGCATACCTAAGCAATAGATAAAGACTGATTTGCTTTCTCTGTTCTTCTGTGAAATTATCCCATAGATCTCTGGCGCCCATATCAATGGCCGCTGTTTCATCTTTGATAGTTAGTTTATCACTCATCTTTAGGAACAATCCTTACATCAAATGCCATTACAGTTCTATTACCCTTACCCTTCCAAGGATAAACTGTGTGTGGCAGATGGCTTGGAAATACAATAACAGTACCTGGTGTAGGTTTATATTTCCAATTATCTGTCATAATAAATTTACCAACATCTCTAGTTTGTGGTAATCTAAATGCTACATTGCCGTCTGTTGGAGACAAATTTTCATCTAAATCTGGAGCAGTGATATAAATGTTTCCGCTGATATTGCCGCCTGGATGTGTATGTAATTCTTGATAGTCTCCCTGCGTCTGACGAATAGTCCAGATGCTGGTAACAACAGGCTTACACAGTTTTAAATCTTCAGTTCCGCTTTGTGCTGTAATAATTTCCATGTAGCCAGTACAGATGTTTTCAATCCATTTGACTAACCAAGAAACATCAATGTTTAGTTGATTAGGATATACTTGTATCTGCTGTCCTCCGCGAATACTAATAAATGGATTATCTGCATCATTCAATTCGGGGTGTCCGTGTAACATCTCAGACAGACTAAAAATTTGACTAAACTCAACTGGTGGTACTTGGTCAATAGCCAACACAGTTGGTTGAAAATATGCTACCTTTAAACTCATTGTTGTTTATCCTTGACAATATTATAGATTAGTATAGCACGATCCAGTGATCGTTGTAAAGACGTATTGGTCTTTGCAGTTTCCCGAACATTCTTCCAAAGTCTTGCTTCTTTAGATGCTAGGAATGTTTCCCTGCCATTACCAGGACGTTTGGGATCGTAATCCCAACCGATGGCTACTCGTGTACTAGGATCTGCACCTATTTCTCGAGCATAGGTAACTCCGTCTGCTCTTTCATAGATATAAGTTGCACCAGGTTTAAGTTGTCCCATATTATAACAATTTGTAGTGGTTAATAATTTCGCTTTGACGGCTAATGTCTTTAGTAAAAAATGCACAATGCGGTTTAGTGCCTTCATACAATGGAACTGTCAACAATTGGTTATTTTTCATTTTAGGAAAAAACCATTTAACATCATTGTAGACATTAACAATTTCAATTTGTGCGTACTCGTGTTTAAATGCACTCAATGGATTAAAAATAAATGCTTCAAACCCTCTATCATTAAGACTAGTTAAGGGCAGTACTTCCAATTCATTGCCGCATTCGCTGTCACCTACTGCTATACTCCAGTCAATGGGCATAGTTACTTCATGTCCGCCAATGTTAAGGACCATGGCAGGACTGTTAAAACTTTCTAAAAATATCAGTGGTATGAAAAAGAAATCTGGATTGTTAGGATCATTATTGTCTAATACACTAAATCTAATATCGTCTTCTAATTCATCTGGCATCTTAGACAAGTCGAAACTTTTGTCATCTAAGGTTAAAATATACATTTATTCTCCGTTTATTATTATTCCCAATTTACCTTTTCAATGGTGAAAGGGTATTTGGCTTCTTTGTAGAATTTCTTTCGCTCTGTTAAGTGCCTTTTTGCATATTTGCAAGTAGATGTTATGTCCCAGATTTGGACGAAGTCTTTATCCTCTGCCTTTCTAATGCCACGCCCAATGCTTTGTATAACTCGGACAAAGCTCTTTCCGGGCTCCAAAAGAACCAGATTAAAAATCCTAGGAATATTAAGACCCACAGCGGCCACACCATAAGTCGCCACAATAACCTTGTTATCACTGTCTTTAACTTCATCGTAATGTTCCTTTCGCTCCGTGAGCTTGACTTCTCCGCTGATGAACACGGATCCTGGTATTGCATCTACAATCTGTCTACCTGCATCGAGCCTATCTACTAGTATTAATGTGTTGCCTGAGTCTTTAATTGAATTGCATAGTTTTGCGATATAACCGACCCTGTCAACGTCTGTGACAAGGTACTTTAATTCTTCTTGGTATGTTCTAAATTCTTTAACGTCCATTAACTGAACAATGTTAACGTGACACTGACTGAGCACACCTTTTTCCTGTAATGTATGTGCGCTGATACGATTAACCACAGGACCGAGTGTTGCTAAAATACTGTGGAAGTTAATTTCTTCTTTGGGAACTGTACCAGTTAAGCCCCAACGAATAGGAGCATTAGCCATGTTCTGGCTTAACAATTTCTTCAACACTTCCGCCTTGGCCATGTGTACTTCGTCGACAATTACACAGACTACGCCTTCTAAGAATTCTGCTAGACTTAATGTATCACTGTCGTAACTTTTCTTGTCTAAGATGTTTAGACTTTGCCATGTGCAGATAGTATGTGTGCGACCTAGTTCTTTTCTATCGCCAAAATATACTCCAACATCTAAGCCAACGTTCTTATAATCTTCTTCGGTTTGTACCACTAGGCCTTTGTTAGGAACAATAACCAATGAACGACCGTAAGGTTCGACAAGTGCGCTTAATGTTGCTGTGATAATTGTCTTGCCAGCGCCTGTGGCTAGTTCTTGTAAACCCTGTGGATTCTCCATAAATCCATTGATAGCATCTAATTGATAGTCACGCAGTACAATAGGCTGTCCGGCTATAGGATGTCCTTTAGGCCATACCTTCCCTTGGTCGGCCCAATACTGATCTGTAATCTTTGCAAATTCAAATTTATGTGGATTGCGTAGGTCTTCAATCTCTTCGATATCAACTCCGCACTCTTCTAATATGCCTAGGATAACATCGAGATGATTAAGATAACCATTCCCGCCAAGACCAAAAAACGTAGTAGTTCCATCCCATCTTCCTAATTTATACTGAGGCATATGGCGAGCATATGGTAATTCAAATTTAAGTGCATTAGAGATCTTCCTGCGAATCTCTACAGGTAATCCGTCTATCTTAATATTAACTTCGTCTCTGATGACAATTTTACAACTGGACAATTTGTCTTGTTCCTTTTATTCTTCCATGTCTTACGGACACTGAGTTATTATAATAGTAAACTGTAGAAAAGTCATTCAGGTACGCTGAAGTTTTTCCATGTTCGTATGTTGATGTTACTAGAGCAGTTCTAGGTTTCCAGTCTGCGTTAAAAAGTGGTTTAGGTATGCGATTTTTAGACACAAATACCACTTTAGTCTTTGAGTCTATATAATTATTTAAGTGGTTATCCCTGACGAATTGGTTAAACTCCTCGTGGTCAGGATTACCATTTTCTAATCTAAAGAACACAGTTATTTCTCCGTCGTTGCATCGTTGCATCAAACACTGACACAACCCTTTGATCTGAGAAATTGCTTCTTTTGTCTCGTCAACTATTACCAAAAGCGGCCATTGCTTTAATGCGTCTAATATATCAAAGAGACTATCCATAGTATGTTCTTCGGGATTAAGACGAAATCTTGTCTCCGGAGAAACCAGGATAGTTTTAATTAAATTATTAGGGCTGATCTCGGTGATTTTTTCAATAATTTTGCGATTTTTATGGTAAATTCCACAATTTTTCACCCTGTCTAAAAAAACAAGAAAATCTGAGTCTTTACGATCAGGCATCTCTTTATCTAAGTATTCTTGACAACGAAAATTTATATTTTTCAAAACTGGTTCGTTGTCAACAATATCCACGTAAGGTGCAAAATTGTCAGGATTTAGGTAAATTTCTTCGATTTTTTCATATAGTGCTTCTACGTCTTCAGTAATGATAAATCCCAATGGGCGTAGTGTGTTGACTATAAGGTAAAGGTCTTGTTCGTTGAATGATAACTTCTTTTCACCTTTGGTCTCTTGACAACTTGCAGTTAGTTGTTCTTGTAAATTTGACCAAATTCCGGCAAATTTCTTAGAAAATACGAATTTTATTAAAACTTTGATTTTGTTGTCTGAGTCGGTGACCAAGGATATCGTTTGCGTTCTATCAATTTGTCTTATAGGCAAACGTAGTGTCTTAAGTGCCAGCAAACTTTCCACATCTACCGAATTTTGTTCTAAGCCAAGCCGATATTTTTCAATTTTTTTGATGGCTAAGTCTAATTGCCTGTCGGTCAGCGCAGTACCGCGGTTAACTTGTCGTGCAAGACTTTTGACTAGATTAACTTCTCCAAAGTCAATACGAATATTCACGGCACGACTAGTTAGTCCTGCTAAAATTTCTAATGCGTCCTCAACGGTATGTGTCATATTTTATATTATAACACATTTTTTGACGTTGTCAACGATTTAGTACATTTAATATACGTTTTTGTGGAATGCCTTGGCTAATCTCATCAACGGTCCATTCGGTGTGTAGTATTTGATGAAACCAATTTTGTCTGTCAGGCAAGAAAATTTCATTAATTTTTGAAATACTAGAACTAAGTGGATGTGCCAGACTGGTTTTATCACAAATTATAGGTATTCCTGCGATTGCCGCTTGGGTGCCAGGGCCACTGTTGTGACTAATCACACAATGATGGTCAAATGCAATGTCAAATTTGTCATAAGTGCCTGGAATTTTATTAGGTTGTTCAAAAATTATACCAGGTATAGGTGCAGTACCAATCGGATGACGAGGATGGGGTCGAAAAATTATGGGTCTGTCTGTATATTTTTGAATTTCGGCAACTTTTTGAGATAACCAGGTTCTAGTAGTGGGCTGATTTTGCCATTGTAGGCTTCTTTCATGTTGGCCAACAATTAATATAGAATTTTTTCTCGAAGATTTTACATCCTGAAGACCTATACCTAATTTTCTCGCTCTGTCATAGTCGATATTTTCGGTATTTCCGTAAATTCCTTCATTGCTGATGTGATTAGCAGAAATTTTCCATGTACGACCTCGATCCAGTGCTCCAACTTCAATGATGAATACTGGTTTATTCATACTGCGGTAGTGCGTATAGACATTTTCGTTCATACGCATACGACCATTCCACAAAACACTCCAAATCACAGCACAATCTGCATCTTTGCTGTTTTCTCTCGGCTCAATACCAATTTGTCTACAGCCGTCAAGGAATGATCCCCATATAGGTTCCGATTGTAATGCTGTCTGATTAGGAAAGTAGGCTATCTTCATAGAGTAAATATTTACATGATTATACCGCCACTGCAAGGAAAATTAAGCCACACCGATTTTTTCATCTATGGAGCCTGTGATGAGAAATATTTTGATGAATTTGGAAAATCTTTAATTAACAGCATTCAAAAAAATAGTAATAATAATATTCACATTCATTTGTTTAATCCTAGACAAGATCAATTAGATTTTTGTCAAAATAAAAATGTTTCTTACTCGTATGAGTATGCTCCTTTAGATTTATTTTTAAATGCCGCAAACAAGTGGTCGCAAAATTTAATTAATCCTGATGATTTAGAGAGAAAACAACGTATTTTAAAATCTATGGAAAAAGGCGGCGACAAATCTATTATTGAACGAGTACAAAAAACTTATTTTGCCTGTGCTAGATTTATACGTTTAAAAGAATTAATACAACCAACACAACCATTCTTTTCTATAGATGTTGATGCTGTTGTTAGAAAAAATATTGTTTCATTAGCATCTACTAAACATTTTTATATACACCAAGTTCCAGGAAAGAAATCTAGATTTTTAGCAGGAGGACTGATGTCTCCAGGAAATGTTGAAACAAGTCAGTTTCTATCAGAATATGCAAATCTTCTTGAAATTAATTTAAAAGGCGATTACATTTATTGGGGATTGGACCAAGATGTACTTTTACCACTAGTGCCAAAGTACAATTATGGAAATTTACCCATGTCATACATCGACTGGGAAATGAATGCTCACAGTTGCATCTGGACTGCTAAAGGTGTTAGAAAAAGTTTAAAGATTTTTGTAGAAGAACAATCGCGTTATTTGATATAATTTCTCATGTGATTCCAGCATCTGCCCGATCTGGTATCGTCGAAACTCCAATGACATTGTGCAAGTTTCTTAATCCACTGTTCTCTATCTGCTAGTATAGGATTTTCTAATTTACTAAAATCTGTATTAGCAACATCGCCTCCTTGACTGTAACTAGGATCGTCTGTAATAAAAGCAGGTATACCTTCTATTGGAGCAACGGCACTAGGCGTACTATTATGACAAACTAGTGCCCAACAATTAATTAAATCTTCAGTGATATGTCTTTCTTGAGGACTAATTGTAGCATTATATTTTTTTAATAACGGTGCATAATTTGAAAAATTCTTCCAGTCTCCGGGATGCCAACGAATAACAACGGGACGGTCAGAATAAGTTCTTATTTTAGTAAATGTTTCCTCTAACCACTTCATTAGATTGTAACCTCGCATACTCCAACCCATGGGGCGTTGTAGTGTAATAAGAATATGATTTCCAGTTGAACGCCACGGTTTTAAATCCATATCATAATCGCGTTTAATATTGTTCCAGTTTTCTTCTCCAGGATTATCGTTACAATAGATACCTGTTGCCGGAAATACGCCATTGAAACTATATCTTAAATATTTTTTAGGGTTTTCTTTATTCTTATAGATGAACACGTTACTATCAATACTAAGCCAATATCTTCCATTTTTAATCTGTGTGTCCATTACCATTTTACGAACTTTATAATGGTCCAACATAGTTTTACTTGGATTTGCATCGAAGGCATTTCCAATAATTGCACCCACGTCACAAGGTTCATATTGATAAGAAGTTGTAGTAGATGCCAGGTCTCCACATTTTGCGGCGCCTTCTGCAAAGTATGTTAGTGCATTTACTTTCTCGGTGCCATTGATATGCTTAGGTAGGCTACTAAGATAACTTTTAATAATTAATTGTTTCGCGTTGTTCATTTTCTAAAACCATTCTCCAAGCATCGCCTGTTATCATTTCTTCTAGATGAAATTGTCCGTAGGCCAGCGAACTACACCACTTATAAACAAAACTCTCGTCAGGGTAAAACGGTGTTTCTATCTTTGACAAATCTTTTAAACACACCGGATCCGCCGCAGTAGGTGCTGTAGTAAATGCAGGTATTCCATAGGCTACTGCTTCTATGGCCGCAATACTATTAAGTGTGACTACAGCAAAAATATCTTCGTCTAGTGCTTGATATATTGTTTTTTTAAACGTTCTATCTGGCCTTGACATTTTTTCTCTAATAACAATTTCTCTATCTGTATATTTTTTTAATGTATCAACAGTAGACGCAATCCAAGAATCTTTTGTATAACCGTAGTTCCCTGCAGATTTATCAATTGGTGCTATCAGTAAAATTTTGCTGCCGGATTTTTTCCATCCTTTCCATTTTAAATTTTCATCTATGGCACAAAGTTGTTCCCATCTGTCACCGGGCACATTTAAAATTTTTTCGTGTTGCATGGAATTTTTTACAATTCTATGCCATAATTTTTTAGCATTTGGATTAACAGTTGTTCTGTAGTTTCCAAAGTATCCAGTTTCTATAAAATAATAATCTAATCCTTTGTCTTTAACTAAGTTAATATAATCGGTAGATGCAATGCCTCTAACTAATATTGGTTTAGTGATATTTTTAACAAATTTAAATTCGTTATACAGTTGTATATCTTTATCAGGAAAACTAATCATAGTTAACGCTGTTAAATCTGTATCTGCAATTAATCGAAGAAAAAGATTCTGTTTTTGTTCTAAAATAACGTTATTATTTTTCTTTCTAAGTTCTTGTATTTCGTGATAAATTTTATAAACGATTTGTGCTTGATCGATTATTCTATCTATATTCGATGTACTGGTAGACTTAGCCAGTGCCGTCGGAATAATCATTAAAAATTCCCCACATTAAAGTTTTTGTCAGCGAGTCTTTGCCGTCTACGTCAATTGCCGCACGACCCATTAATTGATTGTGAAATTCTAAATTTACAACGAATTTATTCATAGCAGTATCTGCGGGTAATACTTCTTCTCTGTAAGCATCTACTAATTTTTTTGCTCCTGCAGGTGTAATTCCGTAACCCACGGCTCCAGGCATCGATGTGTTTGGTAATTTAAGTGCTTCTGCTTTTTTTGGCGGATTATATAGATATTCAGCATATTTTGGATTTTCGTAAGCACTCTTTCCAGTACATAACATTAATATATCAGTCCATACTACTGGAGTATATCCTCTTTCAAATATTACATCATCTTCAAAAATAAAAATAGGCTCGTCTAATTCTATACATAGTTTCCAAAGTCTATAATGGCTGTAAAAACAACCAATAACTCCTGGTCTTAAAGTTTTTTCCTGTAATTTCGGATCTGTAGATATATCTATTCTTATATTAATACTTCCTACTTCTTCTGGAAATTCGGAGTCAGGAAATCTAGATTTATATTCATCTATAGAGATAGTTTCAGTTTTTATTCCATATTTGGCAACCCGTCTCTTATCTTGTTTAAAAAGATAAACACCTTCGTCTCCATATGTTCCTTCAAATATTTGTGCATCGAACCCGTATTCGATTAATTTTTCTAAAACTTGTGCAGAACTATTTGCTGAACTAGGTATCTTAGTTAAAGATATAACAAATGCTTTCATACAGAAAAAACTACCTCATGTCTATAACGATCAACAATTTTATAATTATAAAATTTTAATAAATTTTCAATTTCTGAAAAAGGTTTATTATATCTGTCGCCGTGGCCAACTTCTTCGACTGCTATCACAGGAAGATATTTTTCAATGGTATTTTTTGCACCATTTAGTGCATACCATTCATATCCTTCAATATCAAGGTGTATAAAAGAACATGCGTCTAAATTTAAATCGTCGATTAATAATGTTGGAATTTTATCAGGCCTGATACCGTTGCGTTGCATTTTTATTAAATTGGTTTTTATATCTATATGGTTTTTACCTCTGTCGTGATCTCTATATGTAACATTAACTAAATTTCTAGAATCGCCGAGACATGCCTGATATTTCATAATGTGTCTCTCAGGATTGTTTAACGTAAGACACAGAAAATTAATATTATCAGGCTCGAATACGTAAACCCTTTCAAAACATTTTGCATACAGTTGTGTAAACCATCCCATATTGCCACCGGCCTGTACTATAACTTCTTTATTTGAAACAAACGACATTAAATGTTCAGGGAGATCAATTTCTTTTTTAGTAAAATTATAACAGGCAGTTTCATTTTTTGCCCACCAGAGCCCGTCACGATTTTCTAAATATTCATTAATCATTTGATATCTCTTTGTTGACAATACTCGGTTAGTATGCGTTCACGATGCCATTCGTTGCCCTGTGGCGTATCGGCAAACTCGTGAAAGCAAGGTGCTCCTAGAGTATAATGTAATAATTTAGCATCCGGATTAGCACCGTACTCGTCAGGAAGCCAATTCCATTCCTTAGGTAATTCTCCAACGCGACTGTCATCGGTCCATTCAAATCTATGTAAATGTGCGCCTGTAGATTTTTGAATATATTCTGGTGTTAGTTTTTTAGTTGGGAAATTACTACAATTGAATAACATTACACTACTCCAGTTTTTACGTGGATAGTCTTCATTCTTTGAACCAAGATACTTAACAGGCATCTTTGTCTTGTAATCGTGTTTTACAACCTGCACATCTTTACTAGTTTCTTTAAGTTCCCACAACTCTGCAATATCTCCTCGAACAATCATATCGCCGTCCATAAAGATAGCATGACCAGAAAAGCCAGTTAAGTAAGGCACAAGGAATCTACTATAGATGAATTGATTACTACCGTCTGTGTGCGTTTCGGTATAATCTTTAAAATTGTTTAATGCTAAAGGTGTGATACTAACAGGTACACTAGAGTTTCTAATGATACTGTTAGCGCATACATGGTATGCTATTGCTTCTCTGGGATCATACCCAATAAAAATAGGAATAGGTCGCATAATAGTAGTATTTAACCATTATACAACCTGGGAGTTTATAGCGTGGCGTCTTCCATACCAGCAACACGTAATTTAACAATGTTAGTAATCTGCCATTGTTTTTGATCCAGTGCTTTGGTAATGCCTAGCCATTTGTTTCTTAGCAGAGCAAATTCGTTGATAATCTTTTCCATATCAACAACATCTGCTTCGCCTTCAACATATTTTTCTACATCTCTACTGCTTAATGCACGAGCATAATTTTCTAAATATTTTCGGAAATGACTGCTCTTAAGTCTTCGTAATTCAATATTCAAATACTCGAGAACAGCCTCTATTTCCTGTAGTTGGCTAAAACGTTGTTCCACAATGCCTGGCATACTGGCCGCTGCCTTTTCTAAATTACCCGTTATACGGCATTCATTCCTTGCGGCCAATAATTCGGCTTCAAAGTATGTTACAGCATCTGGAATATTACTGATATCATCAGCAATTTTGTTATACCAACCCATTAGTCCTCGTCATAGTCGTGTGAATCATAATCAATCTCGTCCTCAGTTTCGCCATCCCAGTCATCGAGATAGTATTCGATAGCGGCATCAAGATCTTCGTCTCCGCCTATTGCGGCTTTGAAAACATGATCCTGAACACCGTTATCGGCGAGGATATCAACGTACTTACTTGCGACAGTTTCAATTTGCTTTTTATCAAAAAACTCTTTTAGTCCTGTCCATATATCAATGATATGATCTTCATTCAACATTTTCTAAAATCTCTCCAGTTTCAAGGTCGATGTTAGATTGTACAATAGGATTCTTAGCAAAGTCAACCATGACTTTATCCAGGCATCCGTCTTCATTGCGTTCCCACTCTTTACGATAGAACTTCAATTCTTCCGACCCTGCGTATTTAAGTCGATTGCCATCTTTTTGCAAGAAACCCTTGGCTTCAAACAAGTCTACCAATCCACTGTAGGGATTCATACCTGTCTCGTAAGGGATTTTAACTTGAACACTTTCAAAAGGTTTAGCATAGCGTGTCTTCATAATCTTACAAGCCGCACGAATACCTTTAACTTCTGAAATTTTGTTGCCGTCTTCGTCTTCTTTAAGTTTGAGCTTTTTCATAGCAACAACAATACTTGATGCGTAGATAAAGCCCTGTCCACCTGAAATTTTATCATCGGGATCAAACATATCTTGACTAGCGTATGTATGGTTAGTTGCTACCAAACCAACGTTGTTGCTACCAAACATGTTTACACAGTTACGAACAAGTGCTGTAAGTGCTTTAGGCTTACGGCCCATATCACCTTTCAAATCGCCTGCTTCAAACTGATTAACGTCTGTAGGTGTTAACAACATACCCAACGAGTCAATAACAAACAAGACCTTTGGACGGTCTTCCATTACCTTGTACTCTTTCATAAACTCATTGATAGTTTTAGCAACGTCATCAATCATAGCCATGTTAAGTTTTAGTAATTTGTCTTCGCTGGTGTCTACGCCAAGTGCGTGTAACCATTTCTCGTCCAAGGCGTTTTCGCTGTCAATTAAGACAACATAGATACCTTGTTCCTGTGCGTGACGTACAATATTGCCAGAACAAATATATGATTTGCCTGCACCAGATTCGCCAGCGAATACAGTAACCTTGCCCAAAGGAATACCTCTATGGAAGTCACTGCTAATCAAATAGTTTAGCGCATAGTTACCAGTGCTAACCCAGTCAGTTGGGTCTTGGAAACCTACACTAAGTCCGTCGATGCTCTTAGTTAGAGTTTTACGGAATTTAGATAAATCAAATGCTTTAGTTGCCATGTTATTGATCCAATTCCATTGAATTTGCTTCTTTGATGACAGCGATTAGTTCTTCTTCAGTAGTACACATAATCTTGGCTGTCTTCCAATCTTCTTTTTTATCACGACCGCTGACTTCGATCATGAATCCATTGTCATAACGATTTACAGTAAATGACTCAGATACTTTCGCTAATTTAGATAATTTTGCCATTTTATTCTCCTTATAGTGGCGAGAAGTATAGAGGCGGAACCTCTATACTTTCTCTAATTGCTTATTGCTTTTGACGATTGCGAATCATCGCAAGAATGTCTTCTGCACGACCGCTACCACTTGCTGGAGCAGAGGCTGTTTCAGCCTTTGGTGCAGGAGCACTTACTTTAGGAGCAGGTGCTTCGTCTGGATCAATGTTATGGTCTGCCGCTGGAGCAGATGTACCTGCTGTTGGGTCGCCTGTTACAGAACCCATACCTGCTGGACGGAAGTATTGTCCCCATGCTTCTTTGTCAAACGGTTCACCGTCAACTGATGCTTGGAACATTTCTTTGATAACTTTGAGCTCAACATCACCTGGCTTCTTAGGCAAGAAGTCATTTAAGTTGAATAAACCGTGTGCCTTGACTGCGTCAAGTTCTGCATCGGTTAATGGGCGTTCACGACGGCTCCACTTTGATGTAGAATAATCAGCATAGCCACCTTTGCTGGTCTTGACCAATTTAAAGTCAACGCCACGTGCGAAGTCTGTTGGCAATTCTTCCAACTCTGGGTCAACTAATGCTGACTTGATCAATTGGAAAATTTGTGGACCGATAATGAATCGGCGAATTGGATTTTCTGGATGTGAATCTTCTTTCAATCCGTCTTCTACTACAAAGCCTTGGAAAATGTATGAACGCTTTTTCCAGTACTTACGACCCAAGTCTTCAAGACTCTTATCCTTAAACCAACCACGCACCTCACTAAGGATTGGGCAAGTTTCACCATACATTTCCATACATGGTACTTGAACTTGTACTGGTTTAGAATCTGTTTCGCCTTTAATACCAGCGAAAGGTAACTTGATCATTAGGCGTTCTGCCCAAAAGAAAGTATTGTCTCCATTACCATCTGGTAGGAAACGTACTGTGGATTCTTTGTTTTGATCTAAGTTCCAGAACGGATAGATTGCGTTGTCACCAACGGGGCGGTCACCGCCGCTTGATCTTGTTTCTTGTGCCTGTAGTTTTGCACGAATTTCTGCTAATGTGGCCATAATGTTCTCCTTTTAATATGCCTGTTTTGCCTTATATTTGTTTTACACCAACTGTAAAACAAAAAGTGCATACATTGTATTGTACGCACTTTTATTTATTATCGCAAGAGAAATCCTGCGCTAAATGTGATTTATTTTGCCAATCCTGCTAGACGTAAGATATCTTCTTTCTTAAACGGTCTATCAATTAAATTAGGATTCTTTGGTGCTGTTTTTTGTGATGCAGGTGTGGCAGTTGTTGGGCCGGTTGGTGTTGCAGGTTCTGCCGATTTAGTACTTGGAACACTATCAACGCGATTTCTGCGAGGTTGAGGTTTGTAAATGTCATCAGCCGCATCAGCCGCTTTGTCAGCAGTTTTGGCTCCAGACTTTTCTACTTCCTTTAAGACCTTTTCTTTAACTGCCTTGCCCATTGCTTCCTTAACAGGTTGAGGAATCGCTTCGATAATTTTTTCTCTTGCCGCTTTGGAAAGACTTTTTAGAGGACCTTTCATTGCGGCAATTTCAAAAACTAATATTGCCCAGTCTGTTATATCCATTGAGTTGGGATCTTTATAAATTTTTACAGCGTAATCGTATATGTCCCAAACTGTCCATACAGTAAAAACAGCACCTATAAGTGCGGCGATAGTCATGCCTCCCAGTCCAGGAATTACCGTAGCACCAATGGCTCCGATAATTGGAAGGAATTCATTTAACTGTCTGTTTTCTGTTATTTCTCTTAAACGCATATATTAGAAATCGTTGCCAGCCATACCTTGGCTTACTGGTGCTGGAGGAGTTTTACCTGGATTTTGTTTTTTCCATTGTGCTAAATTCTGTGCCTTCCAGTTTGATAGACTCTGCTGTTTAGCGGCATCAATTTGTTGTTGTGGAGTCTGTGCTTGTGCAGGAGCAGGTTGTCCACCTTGTGCTGGCGCAAATCCTGCGGCACTTCCTTGAGCGGAAGGTTGTGCAGGTGCTTGTGCAGGAGCAGGTTGAGCCGCTGGTGCAGGTGCTTGTGCAGGTGCCGCTGGTTGACTATATTGTTGTTGTGCGGCTGCAAACGCTCCTGATTTCTTTGGAGCATATTCATCTGCTGGAGCCGCGGCTGGTGCTTGAGCTGGAGCAGGTGTTGCTGGTTTTGTTTGTCCTTGTGCAGGAGCCGCGGCTGGTGCCGCTCCGCCTGCTGGTGCTCCGCCTGCTGGTGCTGCCGCACCTTGTGCTGGTTGTTGTGACTTGGCCGCTTGCATAGCCTTTTGTGTGGCTGGACCCATCTTACCATCAACCGCTATACCAGCCGCTTGTTGAAACTTTTTAATTGCAGCCTCCAACTCCCCAACTGATGTAGCATCGGCGGCTTCTTGAATAGCGCCTTGCATACTTTCAAAGTCAGGTCCTTCTTGTGCGGGCATCATTTGTTCTTTAGAGCTTAGTCTTTCAACTACTTGACTAGCAAATTGTCCAGCGTGTTCGCCAAAACGTTTTTCAACAGCAATCTTTACACCCTCTTCGCCTTTAGGAAAAGTTCCTTGCTCTTGATCGTACATACTCATAATAAATTCTACAACTTCGCGAGCATTTGGTGCTTGTGTAGGAGCAGGCTGTGCCATAGGCGGCTCTTGAACATCATATTCGAATGTTGTAATGTCATCTAAATGCTGTTCGTAATCTGCCAAATGATTATGTTCTTCTAAATCGTCATCGTCACATACGCATGGATTCTTCTCGCAAACATCGCAAACTTTGCCTTTGCCTTCACCAACTAAATCTTCATATCCTAATGCTTTTGGTTGATCTACTAGTCTGTAGATAAATGGGAATACAGATTTAAGTTCTTCGTTGAATGTACGGATTGTCAGTGCATCTACCCAACTATTAACTGTTTCTTCTGGGATAGGTAATTCTCTTGCAGGCGCAAAACTTTCTGCAAACTCTGCATAATAACTTTGACGCTGTAGTTTTGAAATCTGTTCTTTAATATCGGAAATACGTGATAGTACTAATTCGGATACATCGCTTAGTGCTTCTTGTAAGCCGTTACGCTGAGTGTAATTTTTAAATTGACGTAATTTGCTTAGTTCTTCGCTTAATCCAGATATGTGTGTGCCAATTGCATCATATACAGTACCGCCGTTGGCTACGTGAGTGGCCATTGCACGAGCACCATTTAAGTGGCGGTGTGGATAACGGAATCTTTCTCCAGCGGCGTTTTCGATGTAAATGCTATCAATGTGCATTGTACGTCCTGCTGGAATATTGTAATTAACTGGTTGACTGTGCTTGACGATAATCTTCGCTTCACCCATGTCTTGGAAACTAGTCTTGCTAGTACCCCATAGTTTTGATTCACTCATTTTTGTATCTCCGTTTTCCTGTGCCAGATATTCATAATCTCTTTTGTCTAGATTTGTTTTTGTAATATCTCTAGTATCAAAGTTCAGCATGTTCGACTTGGCAAACATACGCAATTCTTTCAAAAAATCGTACCAATGTTTTTTAGCATCTGTGTGCTCGCCTTCCACCATGGATTCATTGTAAATCACAGTTAAACTATCGTCGTCTAACTTGATATTAACGTGCCCTAAACTAGCACCCTCGTGAGTAAAATCCAAGTCAAAAAAGCGAGCAGTTGCTGGGTCTGTAATAACAACACCTGCTTGATCCCCTAGTTTTACATTGGAGAATCTGCTACGAACTTTGTTGAAAAGGTCAGTGGAAATTGTGGTCAAATCTTTCATAGTAGTATTTATTAGAATCCTGTTGAAACAAATATAGGCATTGGTGGCTCGTAATCGTTCTCGTCATCCTCAAATCTGCCCGTCATAACTTCAAATACACGCTGATCCCAGTCTGCCATTACAGAACTCATACGTACTGCTAGAAGCATTGCCGATACTAAATCGTCAGTTTCGCCCGATTTTGCTTTAAAACTGATACCTGAAGCAATAAAAGCCTTTAGTTCTGATATCAGTGCTTTACTGTTTACTTTTAACTTGTTAGACTCGATTAAGTGTTTTAGTCTGCTACAAGCCGATATTTTACTGCGATGTGTAGTATTAAATCCCTTGCGGAACTTGCGAACATGCCCTTTGCGTATTGGTTCTGCTATAAACATTCCGGGTATGTTTTCTTCGCCCACGTTCTTAACTACAATTAGTGCCGCCTCGCCTACTGTGTTATTTTCAATACTCCAGTAGATGTTACTGCCCTGTGTTTTTGGACAGCAGTCTGCAATATACTTGTTGATATCTTTAAGTATTTTTATCTGTCCTTCGATGGCAGTAGTATTGTGTTGCCACTCTGCTACCTGTATCATTGTGGGCAATTCTAAAACTTGTATGGCCGCATAGTTGCCTCCAGTGCCCAGTGCCGGATCTAAAGCAACGGCATATATCATATCGTCGGTGGGCTGTTTGTACCAACGACATTGTCCCATTTTAAGGATTGGTTCTTTGCCTTCCATGCCAGCAAGACAGATACTGTTAATCAGTGTTTCGTCATAGACTAAGAATTCGCAACCGTATTCTCGACGGAATCGTTCTTCACCGATGCGTCCTAGTTCTACAGTTTTCCAGGCTTCATCTCTATCTGGATGTTCCCACCATTCGCTTCTAAAACTGTGGAATCCATTAACACCTACATCAGTGCTGTTGCCGTGCTCGTCAAATTTCTTTTCTGCTTCTTTCCAAATAGTAGCAAATGTGTCTTCGTCACTGTTAGGTGTGCTAGTAATAATAGCACGACCACCAGTTGCTAGTGTTGGCGAAATAGATGTCCAAAACTCGTCTGCAATGTTTGGTTGTACAAATGCAAACTCATCACAGTATAGTAAGGATATTGACATACCGCGACCAGTGTTGCCAGTAGTAGTTGCTGATACAATACGTGATCCATTATCAAATTCTATACTCCCTTTGTTATAGTTTGTTACACCACAGCGTATGTGGTCTGGACAGTCTTCATAGGCATAGCGTATGCGTTGCATAATTTCCTGACTGCCTGTATATTTGTGTGCGGCAACAAGAATAGTCTGGTCTGGATGGAACATAGCATACCACAACAAATAGCCAGCCGCACAGGTAGTCTTACCACTTTGACGTGGTAACATATTGATATTAAATCTGTGGTTGTGATAACTATCTAGTAAGTTTACCTGATACTCATATGGTTCAAATAATAACTTACCTTTAACTGGGTGCTGTATGTAAAAGAAATTCTTAGCAAAGTATAGATAACCAGTTGATGGGTCAGCACACTGGGCTAAGTCGGCAATCTGTTGTTCCGTGAAACGTTCTTGCCTGTGGGCTTTCTTAATTAATACGCCGTCTAATGTTTTTCCTGCCATACTTTATTTAACGAAAAAAATGGGCTCCGAAGAGCCCATTTGGCATTGTCTTAATCACAATGCAACCGCCGACGAATTACTTGCCTTCTTTGATTTCTCTGTAGCGTTGATCCAATGCTTGACGAATGCTTTCTGCTCTTACGGCCATTGCATTGTCGCCATCTTGCGCTTTAGCATACTGTTGTTTTTCTTTATTTAAACCACCTGACAAATCTTTAATCAATGTATTGTGGTCACTGTATTGTTCGTCTGGTTCGTTAGCATAGGCTTCCTCTGCATTTTCGTAACCGCTAGGATCTTTAACACGTAGGTCTGCTGGGTCTTTTGGTTCGTTCATGCCGCCGCCGGCGTCTGTAGTTACGCTGTCTACACCTGCGTATGCTTCTTCAGGACTGTTAGAATATTCTTTTTCAATACCTGCCTTGCGAACTAAATCTTTAATTTGATCCATGCCACGGTCGCCATCTGCACCTGCTGGTTTCATTTCAGGCTCATCGCCCATTTCATCACCAGGTTCTTCCCCGCCAATTTTTGTAACTTTAATTGGCATATCTAAGCCTACTGCTGGCATTGGCATGCCCATTGGTGCTGGCATGTGATCGTGTCCTAGACCAGACTCTGCTGAGCGCATTAAATTTAACAATTCTTTAATATTGTCTACACCTTGTGCGTTTAAATTTACACTCATTGTTACTGGAGGTGTGCTTGGAGAACCCATTGGGCCTGGCATGCCACACTCTTCGATATTCTCGTTTAACTGAGTTGTTGTTTCTGCTTTAGCACCAGTAACGATGCCTAATAATTTTTTCATGTCCATGATTATTTTCCTTTTAGAGTTTTGGAGCCAATTGGACTTATACTAGCCCCAGACTCTGGCATTTCAGATGCTTTTTCTTTATGTACTTGTGAATCCTGACGAGACTTTGCATCTGCAACTAAGCCTTTTAAGAAACTTGATACGTGCTTGTCACCAACTTTGTCCTGAGCACTTTCGCCACCAAGATCTTCTTTGGCGAGAAGTGCTTCGCCTTGTTCTTTATTAAAATTTACTTCTACTTGTTCTGCTTCTTGATTAGCAGTACGAACTCTTACACGGTTCTTTTCACAACCACATACTTGACAGATATAGTTTTCTAAAACCTGTGTAGTAGTAGGGTAGTTAACTTCAACACTGAATACTGTAACATTTGTGTTTTCTAATTCTGGGAAATCTAAATGGCGCTCTGCAATAGGTAAGCGTTTGCCGTTATCCATTTTTACAATGGAAAAACGTTCCATAGCACCTTTAAGTTTAGTCTTAGTTTCTTCGTCTAAATCGCCGGCGATTTTAATCTTAAACTCGTATGTTTTTTTGCTTTCTGTTAAGTATTCGTTAAATGATTTCATAGTTTTCCCCACTACTGTATTTATTTCATATTCTTTAATTTTTCCAGCAGACTATTGCGGTCTGTAATCAAGTAGCCTTCGCCTTGAATGTCGTCCTCGTCTCCTGCTGGTTTAGCCTCTTGATCTAACTTCTGCTTTTTGAGCTGTAGTTCAATCATCTTGAGCTTTTTGTCTATCTTTGCTGATTTAGCATCTATAGCATTTTTAAGTGCGGTCTGTGCTACTTCAAAAATTCTGGCACTATAGCGTGGTTCAACGTTCATGCCCAGGTCAACTAAATCGTCATAGGCATCTGTGGCCTTTTGTGCTAGTGCATCTAATTCGCTGTCTGCAATATCGCCTAGTCCTTTAACCTGAGGTAATGCGGCAGCAATCTTGTCAATTTCTCCAATATCGCGGAATAGGTTTTCCGCTGGGGCATTATCACGAGCTAGTTGCTTTTCTGCTTTCCTGTGATTCTTTTCTTCGTTTTTAACGATTTCTTGATTTTCAGGTAAATTGAGTAATTCTTCAAGTTTTTTAGTCATACAATACTTATCGCTTACCGTTATGGAAAATATCATTTTCCGATACAACTCTGAACATTATACCCTGCTGTTTACACCAAGCACGACAAGCCGCCCACTTGGCTTGATTTTTAATATATGCGGCCTGGTTAGTTTTACTACGTCCTACTTTTTCTAATACTGCTTGACTAGCAGGTTTAACTTCCCAGACTTCTGCGTGTTTACGTCCGTTTTTATCATTATAGACTACAAAAAAATCTGGTACATAGATAGTATGCTTGCCAGTTAAAGGATCTCTATAAGGAACTTTAACTACTTCACTGCCCCACTTTTCGATGGCTTGATTATTATCGAACATCTGCATTACTGCCCATTCCCAACTACTTCTGTAGGTAGGAGTTCTATTACCCATATACTTTTCTGGATTTTTTAAAGCGAACTTACCTTGTGCAAACTTGCTGGCCATATTATACTACTATGTTTCTGCTTTCCAGTAAGTCGCCTTGACCTTGTTGACGATATCCTAGGGTAGATATCTTTTGTCTGTTATAGTTAAGGACTTCTGCAACTACGGCACTAAGTTTAATATCTTCCAGACCTTTTAGTGTGTCTAACAATGTAAACACATTTACGCCGTCTATTTTAGCCTGTTGTAATAATACAATAGCAGTGGCTTGGCTGGCCAGATCGTCAAAGCCTCTTTTTTGAAAGAAGCCAACTGTGGCATCGATTTGATCTGCTGGAAAACTAATAGGCTCAATGAAATAAGCATCAAAAAATGATTTTACTTTTTCACCGGAATCTGTTTGCTCTGTTTGCGGTAAGTTACTGCTCTGTGATATGTTTGACATGATTATCCTAAAAATCCTGGTAGTTTTGCTATAGCAGCCGACGCAATATTTGATACAGTTGGATCATTATTTTCTAATGCCTTTATTACGGCTGCTTCGGCTTGTGCTTTTGTTGCCGCTGGCAACGAGTCGTATGCTTGCGCGGCCTGCTGAGGAGTAATTGCGATTCCGGCAGTTGCTCCGGCTGTGACTGCAACACCTGTAGCGAATCCTGCAACAAACCCATTGGCAAAGGCTTGTCGTGCTACTGCTGCCTTTGCCGCTGGATTGTTATTTAAAGTTTTGATCATTTGATCATTTGTCTTTCCAGAACTAGCAGCCACCGGTGCAAGTGCTTTAGTTGGTGCATTAGCCGCACTACTTGCCTTTTTAGGGAACAATACATTAGCCACACCGCTAACGTCAATTCCTGTGCTGGCACCAAGTGCAGATTTAAAAATACTAAATCCTTCTTCGCGT
>Ga0255157_1000097_pt1 | contig 34136 bp, 53 predicted proteins | sample Atl_Atlam_RepB_8_FD_183180 | JGI IMG/M metagenome (GOLD analysis project Ga0255157, IMG submission 183180) | Freshwater microbial communities from Altamaha River, Georgia, United States - Atl_Atlam_RepB_8h | ecosystem: Environmental > Aquatic > Freshwater > River | place: USA: Georgia...
CGAGGTAATCGAGATGCAAAAAGCCATGAAGGGCAAGAAGAAATGATCTGCCCCATTGCTACGCAAGACATCCAAGAGAACCTCAAGGCTAGGGATTGGGCCTTCAAGAATGTTGGCTATGGTCCAGCAAACCCAGAGGAAGAAAACGAGGACTTCTGGCAAGCCAAATCAGACGAATGGCAGACTCCTATCGAGGAAGCCAAGTCAATGCGTTGCGGAAATTGCGCTGCATTCATCCAGACTCCAGAGATGATTGACTGCATTGTTGCAGGAATACAACAAGAAGAGTCTGACCAAGAAACGTACGCCAATGAAGTACAAGACGCTGCGAATCTTGGTTACTGCGAACTTTTCGAGTTCAAGTGTGCTGGAAACAGAACTTGCTCTGCTTGGTTAAGTGGTGGACCAATCACTCAAAAGCTGACTCAGAAGCAAAAGCAGATGCTGAGAATTGCCAAACACGAAGCAATGAAAGGGATGGAATATGAAGATGACTCCGAAGGGCCAGAAGAAGGTAGCTAAAGTGATGTCCGAATGGGGCAAAGGAAAGCTCCACTCTGGCAGCAAAAAAGGACCAGTAGTTAAGAGCCAATCCCAGGCCGTTGCGATTGCAATGAGCGAAGCTCGCAAGGCGATGAAAAAGAAATGACTGCCGCCTGGACCAGAAAAGAGGGAAAGAATCCAAAGGGTGGCCTCAATGAAAAAGGCCGTAAGTCTTATGAAAGACAGAACCCTGGTTCTAACTTGAAGGCTCCTGTAAAGAGTGGAGACAACCCAAGAAGGGCATCTTTTCTGGCAAGGATGGGGAATATGCCTGGTCCAGAATACAAGGATGGAGAGCCAACAAGACTCCTGTTGAGCCTAAAGGCTTGGGGAGCAAACAGCAAGGCAGATGCTAAAGCAAAGGCTAAAGCAATCAGCGCGAGAAATAAAAAATGAGTCTACTAGAAGACGAAATTAAGCCAACACCAAGGAATTACATACTTGGTTTATTGGCTGATGCAGCACAAAGGGCAAATGAGACGGTAAGCCGTCCTGCTGGATACGACAATCCGCCTGGCCGAATTCTGATGAGTCTTCTTGGTGTTCCTGCAATTGCTCAGACTCTTGATAGATTGTCTTATGGAGAGCCATTGACCACTGGCAGAGGAATGACAACAAAAGTCAGACCAGAAGCAATGGAAGCAGCAATGGCAATTGCTCCTGGAGTTGGGCCAGCAACAAAAGCAACTGCTAAAGCAGCTAAAGCCGCTGCAAAAGAACTTGGACCAAAAGCCGCAGACATTGCAGAGCGGTACATGATGGAACAGGGGTTAGCCAAGCCAATGATTGTTTGGCATGGAAGCCCACATAAGTTTAAGAAGTTCGACCCCTCAAAGATTGGGACGGGTGAGGGTGCTCAAGCGTATGGGCATGGGTTGTATTTGGCTGAGTCTCCTGACGTAGCCAAGGCATATCAGCCGCGTGACCCCAATCTAGAGCAAAGAATCATGCAGCGGTATTCGCAAGCGGAAAAGGCAAAAGATTACCCGGCGATGCAGGTGTATGAGGATTACCTGCTGCACAAAACTCCAATGGACGTTGAGCAGGGATTGAAAGAGGCGGGCTTTGAAGGAAAAGACCTCGCGTCAGCGTTAAGAGCGCACAACATTGCAAAGAGGGAATACTTCAATCAGCGCGCTGGTTCCCTCTACAAAGTTGACTTGCCCGACGAGCAAATTGCAAAGATGCTTGATTGGGATAAGCCGCTGAGTGAACAAACGGAATATGTGCGCAAAGCATTGGAGGCGCTTGGATACAAGTACGACAAAGCTGCTTCTAATGCGTATTCTGACGCTCTACTGTCAGCGCTTGAGGGAGACGCAACTTTGGCATTGCCAAAAATGCCTCGCAACCCACAAGGTTCTGAGATTGCTCGCGGACAGGGAATTTTCGACGCTCCAAAAGACAAAGTTATTGCAGAAAAATTGCGTCAAGCAGGTATCCCTGGCATCCGCTATCTTGACCAAGGCTCACGCGGTGCAGGTCAAGGCACCAGCAACTTTGTAGTGTTTCCTGGAGAAGAAGAGTTGCTTAAAATCCTTGAGCGCAACGGGATACCAATAGAGTCACTACTGTAAACTTAAAGAGTAATTGCTATAAACTTAAGCCCGATGGCCCGAAAGGAGTCGGAAACATGAATAAACAATCCTTAAATAATCGAGGAAGACCAAAAGGCTCACCAAATAGGGCTACGGCAGACGTACGGGCCGCTATAGCCACTTTTGCAGAGGGTAACGCACACAAGCTCCAGGAATGGCTTGATCGCGTTGCAGAGGGTTCTGAGGGCATTAGGCCAGATCCTGCAAAAGCCGCAGATTTGTATCTGAGGGCAATTGAGTACCACATTCCAAAGCTGGCTAGAACTGAAGTCAGTGGTGCTAATGGCGAGCCTATCAAGCAGGTGATTACTTGGGCCAAGTAAACGAGATCGTAATTCCGTATAGCCCAAGAACACCGCAGTTAGCAATACACAGTGCTCTTGACCACAATAGATTCGTTGTTGTCGTTGCCCACAGACGGATGGGAAAGACTGTATCGGCCCTGAATCATCTGATTAAAGCCGCAGTCGAGAACGAGAAAGAGGCTCCAAGATACGCTTACATAGCTCCGACCTACACTCAAGCAAAGAGAGTGGCTTGGGACTATTTGCTTAAGTACACAGCTCCATTAAGCGCAACAGCAAACCACTCTGAACTAAGGGTGGACTTCTGGGGGCGCAGGATAAGTCTGTATGGATCTGACAACTTTGACTCACTTCGGGGCCAATACTTTGATGGTGTTGTCCTGGATGAGATTGGAGACCAAGACCCAAGAATCTGGAACGAGATCATTCGTCCATCACTTGCTGATAGACAAGGCTGGGCGCTGTTTATTGGAACTCCCAAAGGGGCGAACCACTTTAAGGATTTAAGAGACAGGGCTGGAGAAGAACCTGGCTGGGCATCACTAGAGTTCAAAGCCTCTCAGACGCAGTTAATCCCGCATGAGGAATTGGTTGCTGCAAAGAGGGAGATGGGTGAAGACAAGTACCAGCAAGAGTTTGAGTGTTCTTTCAATGCTGCTGTGGAGGGTGCTTATTACGCAACCTTCCTCAATGAGTTGGAAGAAAAACAACGGATGGTTGAGATTGAAAGAGACGATCTCACAAAGACATTCACGGCCTGGGACTTAGGAGTTGGTGACTCAACAGCAATCTGGGTGCTTCAGGCTGCTGGGCAAGAATATAGAGTCATGGACTTCGTGGAAAATCACGGTGTTGGACTCGATTGGTACGTAAACTGGATTAAAGAAAACAAGTGGCACACTGCCGAGCACATCCTTCCTCATGACGTTGAGGTTAGGGAACTCGGAACTGGACGCAGCAGAAAAGAAATGCTGCAAGAAGCAGGACTTAGCATTACTGTCGCACCAAGACTGTCTGTTGCTGATGGCATTCAGTCAGTGAGGAGAATGCTTCCAAAGTGCTGGTTCAATATGCCAAAAGTTAAGCAAGGACTTGACGCTTTAAGAAACTATCGACGCGAGTACGACGAAAAAAGAAACGTCTACTTTGACAAGCCGCTACACAATTGGGCCTCTCACGCAAGTGATGCATTCCGATACATGGCTGTTGGAATAAACACACAAGGCGGCGATTGGAGCAAGCCTTTGTCCGTGAACTTAAAGTGGGTGGTCTGAATGTGGGTTGACAAACAAGGAAACCTTCCGGCGCTTCTTAAGTCTTTGCAAGACAGAATCGCCAAACTGGAATCTGAAGTTGAAGGATTGAAGAATGAATCAAGAGAGCCTGAAAAGCCTGCTGGATCAGGAAATCGACGACGCTATCGGTTACGTGCAGAGCGAAACGACGGAATCGAGAACGAAAGCTCTGGAGTATTACCTTCGCTATCCGTACGGGAATGAGGTAGAAGGCCGCAGCCAGATTGTTACTGGCGAGGTTGCAGAAGTCATTGATGGCGCATTGCCTCAACTGATTCGCATCTTTACTGCTAGTGATGATGTCGTTCGGTTTGAACCTGTTGCTCCTGGCGACGAAGGTCCAGCTAAACAAGCCACAGACTACACAAATTGGGTTTTCTACAAAGACAACCCTGGCTTTGCTCTGCTGCACGATTGGTTCAAAGACGGACTCCTTGAGAAAGTCGGCATCGTTAAGGCTTATTGGGACGATTCCTACGACATCACCAAGGAAACTTACCAAGACCTGACAGACGATGAATTGACCCTCCTACTTTCGGATGGTACTCGGGAGATCGTTGAACAGGAGACGGTTACCTATCCAGTGTTCAATCCAGATGGATCACCAACGATTGGGACTGATGGCGCTCAACTGATTCAGTCTTCTCATAGCGTAAAAGTTATGAAGAAGACAAAGATTGGGCGAGTAAAGATTGAGAATCTGCCGCCAGAAGAGTTCCTGATCTCTAAGCGTGCTAGGACGATTGCTGACTCGCCTTTCTGCGCACATCGAGTTTTGCTTGCTAGGTCTGATCTGGTTGCGATGGGTTATCCGCAAGAGATTGTTGACAACCTGCCTGCTTACGACGATCTGAGTTTCTCTCCAGAGCGTGTGGCTCGATTCTCTGAAGGAGAGCAACCAAGCGGAATGGAGTCCAACGACCCATCAATGCAGGAAGTTGAAGTCTATGAGTGCTATATCCGCGCTGACATGGATGGAGACGGAATCGCAGAGTTGCATCGGGTTGTCTACGCTGGCAAAAAGATCATGGAGCAAGAGGAAACGGACTATGTTCCGTTCCACAGTCTCTGTCCTATTCCAATTCCCCATAAATTTTATGGGTTGAGCCTTGCTGACAAAGTAATGGATCTTCAACTCCAGAAGTCCACTATTACTCGGCAGATGTTGGATAACTTGTATCTGACAAACAATGCGCGGGTTGGTGCTGTTGAAGGCCGAGTCAACATTGAGGATTTGCTGAGTGTTACGCCTGGTGGCGTGGTTCGGATGAAAGATCCGAATGCGGTTGTTCCTCTTGCTGTGCAGCCAGTTGCAAATCAAGCCTTTCCGATGCTTGAATACCTGGATCAAACGCAAGCAAAGAGAACTGGAATTTCTGATGCAAGTCAGGGCCTAGATCCAAACATCCTACAAAACGTCACTGCAACGGCTGTTGCTGCATTCCAAAATGCATCTTCTGGCAAGTTGGAATTGATCGCCAGGATCTTTGCTGAGACAGGTGTAAAGAGTCTGTTTAAGGGAATCCTGCATCTGCTGTGCAAGTATCAGGACAAGCCACGCATCATCCGCATGAATGGTCAATATGTGGCGATGGATCCAAGGATGTGGAGCAATCAATATGATGTCTCTATCTCTGTGGGTCTTGGTACTGGGAATCAGCAGCAACAGATGGCAATGCTGTCGATGATCCTGTCCAAGCAAGAGCAAATTCTCCAGCAATACGGGCCTGCCAATCCTTTGGTGAGCGTTGGTCAGTATCGGGAGACTCTTGGAAGGATGATCGAGGCGGCTGGATTCAAAGATGCGGCTACCTTCTTCAAGACGATTACGCCACAGATGGATCAGGCTTTGAGCAATCCGCAGCCTCAGCAGCCGCAGCAAGATCCTGCTACACAAGCAATGATGGTTCAGGCAAATGCCCAGATCGCCATTGCACAGCAAAAAGCTCAAGCAGACATTCAGTTGGCAAGAGAGAAAGCTGCTGCCCAGATTCAGTTGGAGCGTGAGAAGGCTGCTGCTGAATTGGTCAGGAAGAAGCAAGAATTTGAAGCCGAGGTCCAGTTGAAAGCCGCTAAAGTCGGTGCTGGCATTGCAACGAACGTACAAATTCCGGGGTAATCATGGCTGACATTGAAACTGGCTACGGAAATGATAGTTACTACGGCCCAGGTGGTGGTTATTACTGGGAAACCTCTGGTCAACCGTCTGGGTCCTCGCAGAACAATGCTTGGCAGACGATGATAAATCCGGCTGATACGTTTATCCCACAAACGCTTGCTGGATTGCCATTGACAAGCCTTCCTATTGAAGGCTATCAGAATCGTTATTTTGGTGAGGGGTATGGCTATGGTGCTGGAAGGTTTATTGACCAAACAACCCCGTTGGCGATGCAGTTTGGCGCTCCACAGCAAACGATTCAAACTCCAACTCAGCGTCCTCTCTATACCCCTTCAGCCTGGGAAGCTCCTGCTATTGGTACAGTGGTCCAGAAGCAAGGAGATCAAACGCTTGCCAACATTCAGACTCAACTGACCAATTTAGCCAATCAGCAAGCATCTTTGCAAAACCAGTTGGCTGGTGGAATTGAGTTGACTCCTGAACAGATCAATATGATCGGAAGTCAGTTCAAGCCTACTGACCTATCTGGGCTGCAAAGCGAGTTGGACGCTCTTAAGGGGCTATACAAGCCGACAGATTTGACGAGCATACAAGACCAACTAAACACGCTCAAAGACTTGTATCAGCCTACTGACTTTACTTCGTTGCAGGACCAGTTGAAATCATTAAAGGATCTGTATCAGCCAACTGACTTAACTGCATTGCAGGATCAGATTTCTTCGTTGAGAGACCTATATCAGCCAGCAGATTTGACATCTTTGCAAAATCAGTTGGCATCTTTGAAAGATCTGTATGGTTCTTTTGATCTGACATCTTTGCAAGATCAACTGACAAGTCTTAAGGATCTCTATCAGCCAACGGATCTGACTTCTTTGCAGGATCAAATCTCTAATCTGAAAGATTTGTATCAGCCTACTGATTTGACATCCTTACAGAATGAACTTGCATCTTTGAGAGATTTGTATAAACCAACAGATCTTTCTGAATTGCAATCTCAACTAGCTGACTTGCAAGGCCGTGGACCTGTTGATTTGTCATCGATCTACGACCAATTGGCAGAACTTCAGAGCCGCCCAAGTTATGAACCCGTAGACTTGTCTACACTGCAAAGTCAACTGGATTCATTGCAAAGCCAAATCAGTGGAATTCAACCAACTGATCTTTCAGGGTTAATTTCTCAACTTAATACTTTGCAAGATCAGGTCTCTGGAATCCAATCAACAGACATCTCTGGCTTAACCTCAGATATTGCTGCACTGCAAAATCAGATTTCTGGAATCAAGCCAACTGACCTGTCTGGAATACAAGCACAGATTGACGCTCTTAAGGGTTTATACCAACCAACTGATCTGACAAGCATCATTGATTCTTTGGCTGCTTTGCAAAGCCAGATTGGTTCTTTGTCTAATTTAGGCCAGCAATCTTCTGAATTGGTTGACTACGGATTACTACAATGAACAAAGCAGAGCGAGCAAAAACGCTCCTAACTGATGATTGGTTCAAGGGTGAATTAGATGCGTTAAGATCGCAGTTCATTACAGAGATCCTTAACTCCAGAGAATCAGACATTGAAGAACGTGAGAAAGCCTACTTGAAAGTAAGGTTTCTTGATGAAATAATTGCACATTTCCAGTCCATTGCTGATAGCGATCAAATCGTTAAGAAGCGGTGGAAAATTCTGTGAATCCGTACCGATTCGGTTAATCGGAAAATTGAAGGAAGCAAATGGCAGAGAACACCGAGCCGCAAGGCAGTGGTTCAATGACTGTGAATCAAGCAGCACAATCCTTTCTTGGATTGATGGATGCTCCGCAGGAATCCGAACAGGAAGCTCCTGAAGAGCAGATGTCACAAGAGGAAGAAGCTGAACCTGAAGAAGCTCCACAAGAAGAGGAAGCTCCTGAACCGCAGCGATTCCGGGTGAAAGCCGCTGGAGAGGAAAGAGAGGTAACCTTTGATGAACTTGTGGATGGCTATCAAAAGGGTCTTGACTACACAAAAAAGTCACAAACGCTCGCAGAACAACGTAAAGCCGTTGAATCTGAGCGATTGGCTGTTGAACAGGCGAAGCAAGCACGTGATGCCTACGCGCAAAGACTAAACCTGATCGAGCAATTCCTGACCCAGCAAAACCAGGGCGAGAACCTTGAGGCGCTCAAGGAATCAGACCCTATTGGCTACGCAGTCAAGTTCGCAGAGAAGACGGAACGCGAACAACAACTGGCAAGAGTAAAAGCAGAACGTGAGCGACTGCTACAACAGCAATACCGCGAACAACAAGCCCAACTTGCACAGCGTGTTGAATCCGAGCGTCAGCGAGTGACTGAGATCATTCCTGATTACGCGCACCCAGAAAAAGGGAACGTAATCAAGAAGCAGATGCGTGACTATGCAACAAGTCTAGGCTTTTCTGAAAATGAACTGTCTCAGGCTTATGATTCCCGCATGATCCAAGCTCTTTGGGAGGCTTCGCAATATCGCAAGCTACAAGCCCAAAAGCCTGACGTAACCAAGAAAGTCCAAGAAGCGCCAAGGATGCTTAAACCAGGCGTCGCAGCAACTCAAAAGGCTGCGGGTGACGAGCAGACGAAAAAAGCTCATGCACAGCTAAGGAAGTCAGGAAAAGTCTCCGACGCTGCTGCTCTGTTTGAACGTCTACTTTAAGGAATCAAAATGCCTCAGTTTCGTACCTATGCCGCAGTTGGTATGCGGGAAGACCTGTCGGATGTGATCTATAACATCTCTCCGACTGACACGCCTTTTATGTCCTCGATTGGAAAGACCAAAGCTACGGCGGTCTACCATGAGTGGCAAACCGATTCGTTGGCTGCTGCTGCCGCTAACGCTGCTGTTGAAGGCGCTGATGCTACGGAAGCAACGCTGACCGCAACGACCCGTGTTGGCAACCGCACCCAGATCAGCCAGAAGACCGTTGGTATTACTGGCACCCTGGAAGCTGTTGACAAAGCAGGCCGTAAGTCTGAAAAGGCTTATCAGTTGGCTAAAGCCTCCAGCGAAATCAAGCGCGATATGGAGTTCACGTTGCTGAACAATACCGTTCAGTCAAACGGTACTGCTGGCTCTACGGCTCGCGTTTTGGGTGGTTTGCAAACTTGGTTGGCAAGCAACACCAGCAACGGCACTGGTGGCTCTGCTGGTGCAAGTGGCACGACTGCTCGCACTAACGGCACTGACCGTACTTTCACCGAAGCTCTGTTGCAGAGCGTTGTGAAGTCTGTCTTTACCTCTGGTGGCTCTCCCAAGGTGCTGATGGTCACTCCGTCCCACAAGCAAACCGTGTCGGCTTTTGCTGGCATCGCTGCACAGCGTTACATGGCTCCTGCTGATGCTCCTACGACCATCATTGGTGCTGCTGACGTTTATCTCAGCGATTTCGGTTCGATGAGCGTTGTTCCTAACCGCTTTATGCTGTCGGGCAATACTGCATCTGATGTGGCCTTTGTGCTTGATCCTGAGTACGCTGCTGTTGCTTACCTGCGTCCGTTCTTCACGAACGACCTGGCTGTTACCGGTGACTCTGCCAAGACTCAACTTCTGGTTGAGTACACCTTGGAAGTCAAGACCGAAGCCGCTCATGGGATCGTGGCAGACCTTTCGTAATCTGTCTTAACAACAGTACAAGGGATCAGGGGAAACTCTGGTCCCTTTTTCACATGAACATCAACGAAATAGCAAAGCAAAACAATTTCCGTTCACGTAAAGCTCATGCTACGGATAACGGTGAAGTTGTCATCGAGACTGTCCAAGATGTCTCTGGAATCGTTGAAAGCAATAAACGAGAGTTCAACTCGTATGATGAAAGAACTAGGTGGTCAAATCATCTGTTTGGGAATAAAATCGCAAGTATTCCGCTAACGGTGATCGACCAGTTGAACAAGGATGGAATCATGCGCGGATTCCACATCCTTGACCAAAAACGTTTCAAGGCGTGGTTGAACGAACGAGACAATCAAGCCTTTAGAACCCGTCCTGGGAGGATTTAATGCCTTTCACCAGTTTCAGCGATCTCAAGACATCCGTTGCCAACTACCTGGCTCGGACTGACTTGACGGATCAAATTCCAGACTTTATTACGCTTGCAGAGAACCGTCTTCGCAGGGAACTTCGCATCCGTCAGATGCTGAAGATTGCCACTGCATCGACCACTGCAAACGACTCAACTGTTTCTTTGCCAAGCGACTTTCTTGAGTTAAGAGACATCCATCTCAACACGACTCCGATTGAGGCGCTTACTTATTACGCACCAAGCATATTTTTCAGGAATGCAAGGGCAACTGACACTGGAAGACCGAAGGCTTACACAATCACAGCTTCCGAGATTCAGTTCGCCCCGATTCCTGACTCTGTAATGACGGTTCAGTTGCTTTACTACGCAGCACCAACCTATCTGTCATCGACTAATGCATCCAATGTGTTCTTGGCGAACTGCCCAGATGCCTTGTTGTATGCATCTCTTGGAGAGGCAGAGCCTTATTTGATGAACGATGAGAGGCTGTCTACTTGGGCAGCACTGTATCAACGTGCAATTGATACTTTGACGGTTTCTGATGACCGTGGCGAGTATTCTGCACAACCATTAGCAATGACGCTGGCAAAGAGGTAAATCATGGCTGAAATGAGCAACTATCTGGAGAATGCGCTTATCAACGCAACTCTGCGGAACACTTCCTACACTTCCCCAACCACTGTCTATCTGGCTCTGTATACGACAGATCCAACTGATGCGGACACGGGAACTGAAGTTTCTGGGAATGCCTATGCTCGGCAATCCATCACGTTTGGAGCGCCAAGCAATGGGGTTTCTACTAATTCAGCAGCAATCGAGTTTCCACAGGCCACTGGCTCATGGGGAACGGTTGCCTACGTTGGCATTAGAGACGCCTCTAGTGCTGGAAATCTTTTGTATCACACACCTTTGGACGCATCGAAGACGATTGCAACGGGTGATGTGTTCCGAGTTGCAATTGGTTCCCTGAGCGTGACGCTGGCCTAATGGCTGATTTGCTCCCACCGTGGACGATAGACTCACTTGACAATCTCAAGGCGAGTCTAGACGATCTCACGCTAACGCTTGATTCTCCGTTATACGACACAAGCGTTACAAGGTGGGATGCTTACGCATCTGTAAGTGTTACCGCAACTGCGACGGCAGATGGAATCAGGGTTCAATTTGGATCAGGATCGGTGGACGCGAATGCTAGCGTTTCTGCTCAAGCCATTAGAGTCCAATTTGGTGCTGGAGACATCCAAGCAGCAGCAACCGTTGTTGCAGAAGCAATCAGAGTCCAATTCGGTACAGGCGTCATCGAGGCCGTTGCCACGTTTGTTGCAGACGCAATACGAGTCCAATACGGACAAGCCGATGTCTCAGGACAAGCAACAGTAACTGCTGACGGAACAAGGGTTCAATTTGGTGCTGGATCAATCACCGCAGATGCCACTGTTTCATGTTTTGGTGGAATCGTTGCAGGTGGTGTTGCATCAATCACGGCTGAAGCAACTGTCACAGCAGATGGAATTCGCGTAAGGCTTGCAGATGCCTCAATAACGGCTGATGCGACGGTTTCTTGCCTTGGTGGGTTGGTAGCGGGTGGAGACGCTCAAATAACGGCTCTGGCGCTTGTTTCTTGCCTAGCAAATGCCACATTTTCAGCATACGCCTCGATAGCAGCAAACGCAGATGTAAGTTGCATCGGATTCAAGCAAGGTCAGGAATGGAGTCCTGTAACACCTGGAACTAACACTTGGACAGACTCAAGTGCTGGATCAACGTCTTGGACTGATGTTCCTGAAGACGAAACGACATGGACAGACATTACTCCGGGATCTAATTCCTGGACAACTCAAAGTGCAGGATCGACAACATGGAGCAACGTATAACTTTTGGTGAGTGGTTGCCAGATCAGCCTGGAATTGCTGGGGCCTTGCAAGCTGCTTACAACGTCTATCCGCAACAGGTTGGATATGGTCCAATTCCGTCTTTAAGTGATTACTCTAATGCGGCATCAGAAAACCTTATCTCAATCACATCAGGAAAGTTCTCTGGAAGTTCTTATCTTTTCGCTGGTGGTGCTACTAAGCTCTTTAAGTATGACTCTGCAACCCGGAATCTAAGCAACGTCTCAAAAGTTGGAGGCTATTCTGGCTTAACATGGAATTGGGCACAGTTTGGCAAAGTGTTGCTTGCAGCCAATGGTGCAGAGAAAATCCAAGCATGGACTCTTGGGACATCGACTGCTTTTGCTGATGTAGCGGCTGCGGCTCCTATTGCTAAGTTCGTTGCGGTTGTTCGTGACTTTGTTGTTGCGGCGCACATTGCAAGCTATCCAAACAGAGTGCAATGGTCAGACATCAACGATGAGACGGATTGGACTTCTGGTCCTGCAAGCCAATCAGATTATCAAGACCTTCCTGATGGTGGAGACATTCAGGGAATTACTGGTGGAGAGTTCGGAATAATCCTGCTTGAAAGAGCGATTGTCCGAATGTCCTATATCGGAAGTCCGCTGTTTTTCCAGTTTGATGCAATCTCTCCGGTGATCGGGTGCTATGAGGCAGGAAGCATCGCTCAGTATGGAAATCTGACATTCTTCCTGTCAGATGACGGGTTCTATGTCTGTGATGGGCAGTCTGTTAAGCCAATCGGAGCAGAAAAGGTAGATCGCTGGTTCTGGAATGACCTTTCTCCAACTGCTGTATCAGCGATTTCTGCTGCTATTGATCCTGTCAAGAAGGTCGTTCTTTGGTGCTATCCAAACACAAGTGCAGGGTATTCCCTGCTTATCTACAACTGGCAGTTGGCACGATGGTCTTATGGATCAACTGACGCCAACTATGTAGCGAGCACTGCAACGGCTGCTGTGACGTTGGAAGGTCTGGATAACTATTCGGCATCAATTGACGCTCTGACGGTATCTCTGGATGCTAGACAGTGGCTTGGTGGTCGATTGGTATTTGCTGGCATTGAAGGAAACAAGATTGTTACCTTTGAGGGCACTGCGACAACTGCGAAGATAGAGACGGGAGATTTGGCCTCTGGAACTGCGTCCATCGTTAAGCTCGCAAGGCCTCAAGTGGACAATGGATCTGCTTCTGTTTCTGTTGCAAGCAGAGAGATGCTTGATGATCCGATAACATTCTCTACCGCTGTTGCAGCATCCAGCGAAAACAGAGTTTCATTAAGATCGTCTGGAAAATACCACAGAATTAGGGTAATCCCTAGTGGCAACTGGACTGCAATTGCTGGGGTTGATATTGATATGACTCCGAGGGGCAAGCGATGATGTTTCGTGGGTTGCCTCCGTTTGGGGCAGATCCTCGGGTTGTCTCTGAGGTCGTAAACAATCTGTTGCGAGGCAAGTCCAACAACACTGGGCGCATTACGCTAAACACGGGTAATGCAACGACAACCACAATTTATGACCCAAATATAAGCCCTGATTCGCTTATCTTGCTGGCTCCAATGTCCTCTGCGGCATTCACGGATGCCACTCCATATGGGGCTTTCCAGGACTCCACAGACCAAACTGCTGCGTCAACGACCACGGCTTATGCTGTAAAACTTAACACCACTGATTATTCGCATGGTGTATCGATTGCCAGCAACTCAAGGATTACGGTTGCCTCCTATGGCATCTATAACGTCCAGTTTAGTCTTCAGTTCACGAATGAAGACACCCAGATCCATGACATTGATCTTTGGTTCAGAAAGAATGGAACTGACATTGCGAACTCAAACAGCCAATACTCGATTCCAAATAAGCATGGCGGCATAAACGGGCATCTGATTGCTGCACTTAACTTCTGGGCTGAACTTAACGCAAACGACTACATCGAGATCATGTGGTCAACTCAGTCAACTCAAGTTTTTATTGAGCAAATTGGCACTCAGACAAGTCCTACAAGACCAGCAACCCCATCTGCAATCGTGACGGTTAACTATGTCTCAAGCAACGGAAACAATGCTGCCGGGGATTACGGGGTTTATGTCAGCTCTCAGGACTACGGAAGTGCTGTCTTAACTCACTTTGCAAACAGCACAGCAAACAAGACTTATGGTTATGTGGTAATTGGATGAAAGCCTCTTTCATTGAGCCAAATAATCTGAGACAATGGTGGGGATTCGTCAGACCTGGCCTTCTAAAGATCCTTCAGAAGAGTCCAGAGCCTTGGATACCAGAGGACGTTTATACGGACTGTTTCTCTGGAAGATCAATGCTCTGGATAGCCCAGGTTGATGCAAGGCCAGTCGGGTTTGCTGTGTTGCAGCCCCAAGGAACTGCACTTCATGTGTGGTGTGTCCATCTCGAAAATGGGCATCTAGAAACTGGCTGGCAACACCTACTTGAGATAGCCCGTAATGGAGGAGCCGAGAGACTCACATTTGAGTCTTGGCGTCCAGGATGGGACAAGCAAGCTCGCAAACTAGGATTCAAGCCCAGGAAATGGGCTATGGAGGTTATATGAGTGGTGGTGGTGGATCAACAGTTACCAGGACGGAACTAGACCCAAACGTAGTTCCATACGTTCAATATGGATTGTCTGAAGCAAAGAACCTATATCAGCAACCTTTGTCTGGATACTATCCTGGACAGACCTACATCGGACCATCTGCTCAAACTCAGGCCGCACTGCAAGCAACACAAGCACGCGCATTGGGTGGATCTCCTTTGACAAGCGCTGCTCAACAGCAAGCATTCCAAACGGTACAGGGCAACTACCTCGCTGGAAACCCATTCTTTGAGGGTGCATATCAACCGGCTGCTAGGGCTGCACAAACATCGTTCTATGACGCAATGCAGCAGATTGGTTCTCAAGCATCAAGGGCTGGTCGATATGGATCTGGCGCGATGGGTCAACTACAAGATCGAGCATCTGGTCAACTGGCACAGACTTTGGCAGATACAGCTGGAAAACTGGCTTATGAAAACTATGCCCAAGAACGAGCCAGACAACAAGCAATGATTGGTGCGGCTCCGAGTCTTGCAGAGGCTGATTACAGTGACATCAACCGTTTGTTGGCAGCAGGGCAAGGTGCCGAACAATATCAGCAAGCTGCTATGGAAGCAGATATTGCTAAGTACAACTATCTGCAAAACCAACCACAAGCACGACTCCAGCAATATCTGTCGGCTGCTTATGGCTCACCGATGGGTGGACAAACCATATCTCCTACATATCGCAATCCTTTGGCGGGCGCATTGGGTGGCGCAGCACTTGGTCAAGCAACGGGTCAAAGCCCTGCACTGGGCGCTGTACTTGGTGGGTTGCTGGGATGAGCGGCGTATTATCATTATTTGCAGCTGAAGCGATACCAGCTATTGCTGGGGCCACAGAAGCGGCTACTGGTACTCAGGCTGCGTTGTCGGCAATGCAAGCCGCAGAAGCAGCAGCGGCATCAGAAGCAGCTATAGCATCAACTGCTATGGAGGCAGCAAATACAGCGGCAGCAGCGTCTAATGCGCTCAATCCATATTTAGTATCAAGCACACCAGATATTGGATTATTGAGAAATGTAATGTCCAGCGCGGATAAAGCTGCAATGTTTGGCAATGCTGGATATGGACCAGCGATGAGTGGGTTTCAAACATCTGTGTTTGATACGACTCTTGGCTTAACTGGGAGTCCACAGATTGCTAGTTTGCTTGCTGGTTCTGAGCGTATGGCTGCGAATCTTGGTCCTGCTGCTTTGCAACAAGCGATGCGTCCACGCCAGCAAACTTCTGTTGCAGCTCAAATTCGTAGACCACAGGCTGCAATGAATCCTGTTGCACTGATGATTGAGGCTCAAAAGCGCAAGCGTCGGCCTTTGTCTCTGTTGTGAGGTAAATATGGATCTTTCTAATCTTTTCCCTCAAGCTCCCTCATACATCTCTGGTTTGCTTGGAGAAGATGAAGCTGATCGTCTTCGTCGGCAGGCACAGCAATCTGGGCTGCTAAACATTGGTTTGTCGTTGCTCGCTGGTGCAGGACCACAACCTCAAAGAACCGGGATTGGTCAATTGCTGGCTCAAGGCGTAATGGCTGGACAACAAGCATCTAGGAATGCTTACGAGCAAGCCGTTAAAGACAAGATGATGCAGCAGCAACTTCAAGAAATGGCTGCGAAACAACAGCGTCAAGCACAAATTAGGGAAATTTTCCCTCAAGTGTTTACTGAGACTGTTATACCTGGTCAAGAAATCAAAACTTATCAATCAATGACTCCACAACAAATTGAGTCGGCTGTTGGTAAGCCTGATTTTGTTGCGCCATCTGTTACTACTGTAATTCCTCCTAAAAAGCAGTTGTCAATTGATACAAACAAGTTGCAAGCTCTTGCAATGTTGTCTGAAGACCCATTGGCTGGACTTGCAAACATTGCAAAGATAGTTCCAGAACTTCGTAAGGCAGGATTTGCTGGAGAACAAACGCAACAAGAAAATCCATTTGCCATCTTTTCTACTGACCCGACTTTGCCAGCTCCTATTCGAGCAATTGCAAAACAGTACGAAACAAGTTATCAGCGTGGACTACTTGATCCAGAAAAAGTTGATGAACGTATCAAGCAACTTGGAGATGCAGCTCAACGCGCATCTCAGAATGCTTCCTCAGAACAGTTGAGGAGAGATCAAATGGCTCAATCTGCTGCTATTGCGGCAGGCCAGCAGTCTTTGCAAGGTGCGATGCTTGAACTTCGTAGAGCCGCTGAAGAAGCAAAACCAGAACAGTTCTCATACGCTCAAAAGAAAGATTTTGATGCTGTTACAGAATCAAAAGATGAGGCAAAAAAGGCTGCTTCAAATGCTTCAATTGCTTCTAGAGCTGCACCATTGTTGCAAGATGCTTATAGTGGAATGTTTGAAGCTGGCGCCAAAAATCTTGCTGGAGCCATTGGCATTTCAACAAAAGCAAAAGATGCCAACGACAAGTTGACTCAACTATCTAATCAACTTGCTGTAAACGCTCCAAAATTCTCTGGCCCAACTTCAGATAGAGATGCTGCACGATACGATGCAGCAGTTGGTGATCTAGCAAATCCAAAGAAGTCAATTGAATCTAAAACACAGGCTTTGCGTGACATTCAGGATCTTTCTAAGAAAGCACAGAATTACGCGAACCAACAAGAAAATTATTTCTATCAAAACAAGAAGTCACTAAGGGGCTTTGTGTTCAAAGAAAATCCTTATGAAGGAATGTAATCATGGAACCATCACAAAAAGCCATTGATTACTTGCTTGCAAATCCAGACACTGCAAACTTCTTTGACGAGAAGTTTGGTCAAGGAATGGCTGCAAAGATTCTTTCTTCTTATAAAAAAGAAGAAGAGCAAAAGCCTCTAAGTTCAACAGAAGTCTTATCTGGATTTGCTAGAAATATCGTTCCTTCAACTGGAAAGATGATTTCAGAGTTGGTTCATGCAGTTACAAGTCCAATTGAGACTGCAAAAACAGCATATCTGACTGCTGAAGGTGCTGTTAGAAACATTCTTCCAAAGCAAGTCGTAGATTTTGCTGATAAGTTCAACATGAACCCAGAACTGTCTAGACAGGCAGTTCAAATGGCTGATGCTGTTGGCGGTGTTTATAAAGAGCGATATGGAACTATTGAAGGCTTTAAGAAAGCTCTAGCAACTGATCCTGCATCTGTAATGGCTGATATGGCTACGCTATTAACTGGTGGTGCTGGAGCTGCCAAGACAGTGGCCGGAATACCATCGAAAGTGTCTCCTGTATTAGAGGCTACTGCCGCTGCTGCGCAGAAAGCGGCTTCTTACGTTGATCCTTTATCTCTTGCTGCTAAAGGAATTTCTAGTGTTGGCAAAGTGATTCCAAAAGCAGCTACTGCCGCGCTTGGATCAACGTCAGGTGTTGGATCTGAGGCTATATCACAAGCATTTCGTGCTGGCAAAGAAGGTGGTCAAGTCGGGCAAAGTTTTGTAGAAAATCTGCGTGGCAAAGCAGATATGCAAGATGTTTTGGACATTGCGAAGTCAAATCTTGAAGCAATTAGAAAACAACGAAGTGATGTATATAAGGCAAACATTCAAAACATTAAGAATGATGCAACTGTACTTAACTTCAAAGGAATTGATGACGCTGTAAATCAGGCATTTGATGCTTTTACTTTCAAAGGAAAGCCAAAAAATGATTTGGCGATTCAAAAACTTGAAGATGTAAAAGCAAAGATTGATGATTGGAAGTCTCTTGATCCTGTTGAATTCCACACTCCAGAAGGTTTTGATGCGCTGAAGCAATCTATTGGGCAGATTCTTGAAGATTTAAAACCTAGAACTCCATCTGACACTGCTGTTAAAGGTGTGTACAACGCAATCAAAAACGAGATCAATAAGCAAGCTCCAACATACGCAAAAACGATGAAGGCGTATTCAGACTCGACTGATTTGATTCGTGAGATTGAGAGATCTTTATCTTTGGGAGATAAATCATCTGCTGATACAGCAATGCGTAAGTTGCAATCTGTAATGAGAAACAATGTAAATACAAATTACGGACAACGCATGGCATTGATGAAAGAGTTGGAACAAGTTGGTGGAAAAGAAATGATGCCAGCACTTGCAGGACAGGCTATGTCTGACGTTGCTCCAAGAGGGATTCAGCGCGCTACGGCTCCATTGGGTGCCATCGGATTGGCTAGCGCTGGTGGAATTCCTGCTGCCGTTCTTGGCGCAATGTTGTCATCTCCAAGGGTTGTTGGAGAGGCAGCATATCTTGCTGGAAAAACATCGGCATTACCTGGTAGGGCAATGGGAGGATTGTTGGATTTAGAGTCTCAACTGCCTAGTAAGTTGCAACTTGGTTCGACGTTACAGCAACTTCCAGAATTACCTGGATTAGATGCTAGAACTTTGAATTTGCTTTATCAACTTCGTCAACGCGAAGAAGAAAACAGTAAGGAATAAATCATGGCAAAAACCAAAATCTCAGAGTTTTCCAGCACCCCGGGAAACAACACTGACATCGACGGGATCAACATTGCGGAGGGTTGTGCCCCGAGTGGAATCAATGATGCTATCCGTGAGTTGATGAGCCAACTCAAGGACTTCCAAGCTGGAACTGCTGGAGATTCTTTTAACGGCCCTGTTGGTACTACTACTGCGGCTGCTGGAGCGTTTACGACTCTGAGTGCGTCTTCTACTGTTTCTGGTACTGGATTCAGCACTTATTTGGCAAGTCCTCCAGCAATCGGTGGAACTGCTGCTGCTGCTGGATCATTTACTACTTTGAGCGCATCAAGCACTGTCACCCTCTCCGGCGGCACTGCAAACGGTGTTCTCTATCTCAACGCAAGCAAGGTTGCAACGAGCGGGACTGCGCTGACGTTTGATGGCGGTTCATTCAAACTCAATACAGCAGGAAATTTTGTTGTTGGAAACGTTGCTGGATATGACGTTCTTTTTACTACGCCACAAACAACAGGAAACGGAGTTCTCCAGTTTGTTTTAAATTTTGCGGGTACTGCTTACGAGCCTTTGACGCAAGATGCTTCTTATTGGGTTTGGAGGCCGAGCGGAACAGAAACCATGCGCCTCACCAGCACAGGGCTGGGGATTGGGACGAGTTCGCCAGCAACAAAACTTGAAGTTTCTGGCTCTGCTGCTGTTGCTCGGGTTTCAGGAACCGCTGGTACTGTTCCTCAACTTCAGTTGTCATCTTCTGGTGTAGTTAATTGGTCACTGCGGTCAAACAACGACAGTGGTTCTGATTTCACAATTTATCAAGACTCGACGCAGCGGCTAAAGATTGATTCCAGCGGCAACCTCGGGATTGGGACGAGTTCGCCCAGTGCAAAACTCAATGTAGTCGGCACCGGCGATATGTCGGTGATTTTTGAATCCGCCGGCACAAGCAACGCCGCATCCTTGATTGTCAGGTCTGGCAACGGAACAACGTCTGGTCTGTACGCATACGCTCGTTTTGTCAACAACGACACAAACGCGCAAGACTGGCGCATTGGTACTTACGGCACAAACAACCTGAGTATTGTTAATGCCAAAGCCGGAACTACGCCTGTAGTGCTAGACTCCTCCGGCAACCTCGGTCTGGGTGTGACGCCGAATACATGGAGTGTTGGTAAGGCACTTGAACTTGGTTTTGCAGGAAACGCCTTGTGGGGGAACAGTTCAGATGAGTGCATAGTTACTCAGGCGGCGTATTACAACGCTGGGTGGAAGTATGCAAGGAATGGCGCAGCAACCCATTATTCTCAATACAACGGAACCCATCGTTGGTTCACCGCCCCCTCCGGCACCGCAGGCTCCACCATCTCCTTCACGCAGGCGATGACGCTGGATGCGTCGGGGAATCTTGTTATCGGAGATACCTCTGCTTCGTATCGACTTGATGTTAAGGGTAGTACAGGTAACGGAATTGCTTATCGTGATGGCACTGTCATCAACTACCTTGGAACGACAGGTTCAAATCTTGGCTATTTGGGTACGCTGACTAACCACCCAGTTGCATTCCTGACCAACGCTACCGAACGCGCCCGGATAGATACGACTGGGAATTTGCTGGTTGGGCAGACTGCCACAGGTCTGACAAATTCAAACAGTATTACTTTAGAAGCCCCCGGAGGCGCCGAAGTAATAAACCACAATAATTCATCGCCAAGTGGTTCGTACTATGTCATTTTTGGATATAACGGTGGGCTTATTGGTTCCATCACTCAAAACGGCACGACTGGCGTTTTGTATAACATCAATTCGGATGCACGTCTAAAGGAAAACATTGCCGATGCAGATTCGGCGAGCGATTTGATAGACGCCATCCAAGTTCGCAAGTTTGACTGGAAATCAAATGGTTCACATCAGCGATACGGCATGGTCGCTCAAGAATTGTTTGAGGTTGCCCCAGAAGCTGTTAGCAAACCTGCTGACGATGAAGAAATGATGGGTGTGGACTACAGCAAACTTGTTCCAATGTTGGTCAAGGAAATTCAACAACTCCGCGTCCGTGTGGCGCAACTTGAGAAAGGGAATTAAAAATGGCTACCGTTATCACTTGGAAAATTGAAAATTTGGATCGTAAGACTGCTGATGGTTTTGTCACCACCGCACATTGGCGTGTGACTGCTGTTGACGGAGACTTTTCCGCAACGATCTATTCCACTGCATCTTGGGCAGAAGATAGCCCGCCAGCAATTCCTTATGCCAATCTTACTGAAGCAGAAGTGCTTAACTGGGTGTGGGCATCTGGTGTTGATAAAGATGCTGCTGAACAAGCACTTGCAGACAACATTGCTTTGCAGAAGAATCCTGTGCAAGCCAATGGAGTGCCTTGGTAATAGGGTGAAGCCACTGCCCTTTCAGTGGCATTGAAGGAGAAGCGAAATGGGTAAAGACAACAAGCCCCAGATCGTCACTATTGATGGTGTAGAACATGACATGACTCTTTGGGATGATCGGCAAAAGACCATCCTGAATCATGTTGCGGATCTTGATAGGAAGTTGGCGTCTACCAGGATGCAGTTAGACCAATTACAAGTTGGTCGAGATGCATTCTTCCAGATGCTGAAAGAATCTCTAGATCCAAAAGAGGTTGGATTGAACGACTGATGGATTGGCAGAGCATTCTCAACATCGTTGCTGGTGCTGTTCTGACAGCTATCGGTTGGTGGTGCCGTGAAATCTGGGACTCATTGAAGTCTTTGAAAAACGACATCCAACGAATTGAGATTGATCTGCCTAAAACCTACGTTTCCAAGGTCGAAATTAACACCAGATTCGACAAGATCGACTCAATTTTAGAAAGAATCTTTGATAAGTTAGATCACAAAGCAGACAAATAAAATGGACCCAATCACCGCGATGGCGGCTGTCAACAAGGCAGTCAGTCTCATCAAGCAAGCGTCCTCTACTGTTGACAACGTAGCATCGTTGGGTCCGTTGATTGGCAAATACTTTGATGCCAAGCACACTGCTGTCAAAGCGGTAAAAGAAAATAAAAAGAGTGGTGGCTCAAACATGGCAAAAGCCATTGAGATTGAGCTGGCACTGAAAGCACAGAGAGACTTTGAGGAACAACTCAAAGGTCTATTTTTCTCCAGCAACAACATGGATGTGTGGAACTCCATTATGGAGCGAGTCCAGCAGATGAATGCTGAAGACTCCGCAGAAGCTGCTAGGGAGAAAGATCGAGCCAAGAATGCAAAGAGACGTCAGCAAGAGATCAATGAAGTCTTGCTGGCGATTGGGATTATTTTGATGGTTTTGATCTTTGGGATATGGGGGTTGGTTGAACTTGTCAACATGAACCGATGAATCCTAAAGACAGGAAAGCAGTTCTTGATGGGATTGATACTTACATCAAGATCAACTGTTACTTAGGATTTATTTGGGTGTTCTTGGATCTGTTGAAGGTTTTACCCATATCGCTTGCGGATAAGTTGGTAGCAATGGTTTTGGGGAGACTTGGGTTGTGAATCGTTTTGTAGTGATGTCCATTCTTGTTTTGATGGCAGGGTGCCAGGACAGGTATCGCTACAAATGTCAAGATCCAAAGCATTTCCAAGATCCTGAGTGTCAAAGGCCAAAGTGTCTTTTTACTCAGCAGTGTCCTGATTACTTGGTTGCCCCGATTCTGGAGAAACAAATAAATGCCCAACCAGCAGAACCTCAACGCTGACGAAATAGAGGTCCGTATCTGGGGCTTCGTTGTTGTCATGGTCACTCTAATCCTAGCAGTGATTGTGATTGCCTTGTTGTACTCTGTGACCTTTGTCACTCAGCCAATCAAGTCAATGGCTCCGATTGACCAGGCATATACCAAGATGCTGAATGACATCGTTCTATTGATCGTTGGTGGCATTGGTGGGGTAATGAGCAAGAGAGCAACCAAAGCGGCTTCACAAGCCATTGCAGAGCCTTCTGGAGCGCCTCCAGGCCCAAAACCTAGTGCCCATTCAGTGATGCCTGAGTTCAACTGGATGGGCTACAAGAATCCTGAGTTAGACGAGACATGGGTTGCTCCTCCTCCTCCAACAACTCCTGCAAATTACATTGATCCAGCAATGGAAGATATAGCGCAGGAAAGAGCAGCAGCAAGGAGTGAGACATGAATCGAACCATCATCATTGTTGTTGTGACTCTTCTTGTGATTGCTGGTCTGTATAAGTATGGGTATCACAATGGATGGGGTGATAGAGATGCTGAGATGCAAGCAGAGATTGCTAAAGCTAACGAGCAATCTAGGGCTACTGAACAGAAACTTACAGAGCAACTCAACTCTAATGCTGTGCAACTCAAGGAGGCAAACAATGCTTTGGATCAAAAGTCTTCTGATCTTGATCGTGCCATTCGTGCTGGCAGGGTGCGGCTCCCCGCCCCAAGTTGCGTACAAGCCTCCACAAGTCCCTCCATTGCCAGCGGAAATAGCAACCAAGAAAGTGCCAAACCTGACAGAAAGGCTGACTCAGTTGCTGATGAATCCGAGCGACAAACCCTCGCAGCAATCGCAGCAATCGTCGCAGAAGGAGACAAAGCCATTGTCCAGCTCAACGCCTGCATCGACGCCTACAACCAAGTGAGGGCACAGTTCAATGTTGACCGCTGAACACCTTACAAGGCTCCATATTGGTCAAGAGTGGCTGGATGGGTTGAACGAGACGTTTGATAGGTTTGCTATTTCTTCTGCTTGGCAAAGGGCTGCTTTTATTGGTCAGTGTGGTCACGAATGTGCGAACTTCAAAGTTCTGGAAGAAAACCTTAACTATCGAGCAGAAACTTTGATGAAGTTATGGGCAAAGAGATTCCCAACCAAAGAGATTGCTGACCAATATGCCAGGAACCCAAAGAAGATTGCCAACAAGGTCTATGCATCTCGCATGGGAAATCGGGATGAAGCATCAGGAGATGGATACAGGTTCAGGGGAAGAGGATGCATTCAACTGACGGGCCATGCAAACTATTTCCATGCTGGAAAAGCTCTTGGTGTTGACTTTGTAAAAGATCCTGATCTTGTTGCAACACCACGATATGCAGCGATGACTGCTGGATGGTTTTGGTCAACTCACAAGTGCAATGAGCTGGCATCAAACAACGATTGGAAGGCTTTGACCAAAGCAATAAATGGTGGATATATTGGCTTAGAAGATCGTATAAAGCACACAAACGAGGCTTACTCTGTCATCGTCTAGCAAAGAGTTTTCCTTTAGGACCACAGATTCCAGATGTCCTTTCCTCGATACAGGTAGTTGCTCCGAACGGAGTTTTTCTGTCGGAGATCAAGCAGGTCATTGAGATGCTTTTTTTCTCTTTCAATGTTCCTGTTTCAACTGGCCTGTAGTACTTGCACTTTTCGCACAACTTCCTATCTTTGTCCCAAGTGTATTTTGGCAACTTAAAGGTAGGCTCATAGATATATGTTCTTCTATACATTCTTATGTGCCATTACAGCAAGGTTGCACTGCAACACAGAGAGTTCATACATTGATTCTCTGGCAAGCAACATAGCTTCTTCATACCGCTTATCAATGCAAAGCTGGTGAATCTCTTTCAAAAGATCATCTAGAACAATCAGTGGGTGAGCGTAATCAATCATTGGTTTTTTTCCTTTAACTTAGCTTCTATGGCGCGGGCAAATTGTTCTTCTTGGCAATGTGGGTCTACATAACCAATTATTTCGTCTATTTCATCATCAGTCAGCCCATGCCATTCGCGCTTAGGTTCCCACCCCAACTGGATAGCGATACGTTTGGCTGCCGACTTGTCTATGACCGGCTCACCCCACACGCCCACTTCCCCGACCTTTGCTAAGTCAGGCTGCATATCATCCAGCCCCAGCTCACGATCTATCTCAGCAAGGTCATCTAGGGCCTTGCGAGACAGCGCGGTGCGCAGGGCGGTGATGAGTTGGTGATACTGCGGTTTAAATTCCAGCCCCAAGATATTTGCATTGCATACTTCTTCCAACGCCTCCAGCGCCATCTCTAGCAGCTCACGGTCAGTGGTCATGCTTCACCTCATAGTCTTTGAATACGACGCCTTTGCTGGCATCCCCCACCTTGCAAGCCTTGACCCATCCTTTTTTGCCTGATGGATATGTTCTCCAATGACCACGCCGATCATGTAAACGTGGGCTTGCGTGAGTTCCTCCTTGCGGTTCAGACTTTTCAGCCTTTGGCCCAATCTCTACCGTGTGCCAATCAAATGTTAATGCTGGCTTTCCTTTGGCGGCTCGTTTGCGGTTGATGAATGTCTTTTGCGGAGTCGGTTTATAAGCCTGTCCACCTTCGGACAATTTGGCCAGAACCGCGCAAACCATCCTAAGAACTGGATCAATTTGCTGCCGAGTCACTTCTTTGTTGTTGTTGTAATACTTAAGACCATCATCGGTTTCTAGGTAGGCAAATGGCTCAAAGTATTGAAGCGGCTCCATCGTGCAGCCAGCCGTGGTCACACTTTTTTCGCCAGCAGTCATCCATAGACTGAACTTGCGACCTTTGGAGTCAATACCTGCGATGCCTGTGCGCTTAAATGGCGGGTGCATCAGAATATCTACCGGATACCGCTGCGCTTCAGGCAACGGAGTTAATCTACCAACATCAAACCACATTGCTGTTTCGGGTTGCGGTGCTACCTTGACAGCTTGTTGAACGAGCGGAGTCATACCTGCCCCCTTGCTCGGATGGCCTCCGCAAGGGAATGCTCCCAAGCGTCGATGCGCTCCTTTATCTGCCACTCAAGCTCTTTGAGTAGGTCTTCGGTTGTGTCGCCGTGCCCCGTGGCATAGCTATGTTGAATCATCCACTGCGCTAGTTTGTTTCGCTCCGCAGCAGCGACAAGCTCGGCAAAGCGTTCAAGGTCCTCGTCATTACAAATAAAAGTATATTGAAAATCGTCGCTCAAAATGTCTTCGACCTCTACAGGAAGCCCAGCCTCCAATGCCATGTCGATGATGTCATCGCGTGTCATTTCGCCCACCATTTCAACCTTTCCCACAACGTCTTAGGCTTTGCTGGCCTTTTGTCATTGATGGGCTTGCCTTCTGCTCTTAGCTTGTCTCGATAGCGAATCTGATGCACAGCATGAGGCGTGATCTTTAGAAGCGCTGCAATCTCTTTTGGCCTAAAGCCTTGATCTTGCAAACGCCGGACTTGCGGAGCGTGATATTTTCTTTTACGCACGTTGATACATCCTTATAACTCTGGCATGGGCTGATGGACGCTTAGACTCTACGAAGCCAACAGGATGAATGCGTCCTTGTAGCTTTCTTGTAAACGCTCCCCAAGCATTTGGATGATGCGGCTCAGGGAACTCAATTTCCTCGCAGAATGCTCTGAAGTCATCTATGGTGAATCTATCTTCAGCAACAGACTCAAGCCACCAATCAAAAGCCAAATCTGCTTGTTCTTTCCACTCTGCTGCATGGTCTAGAACCAGCTTGATTCCAGCTTCTTTAAGTGAGCGTCCTTGCATATCAGCCTCCGAATGTCATGCGCTTGTAGAGCCTTCTGGTGCGCTCTACGTCTCTTGCACAATAGACTCCGACTTCTTCCCACTTTCCTTCTTGAATCATGGGCCAAACATCGGCACCGCTGATTCCTTCTTTGCCTGGCAAGCCAAGGATCTTGCACAACTTGTCCATCGAGACAAAGTTCTTGACATCCCATTGCGTCATGGTGTCGTATATATAGCTGTCCCAAGGTTTAGGATTCTTTGGAAACCAAAACGGTGGCTTGACGTTGTAGATCACAGCTTGTTTCCAGAGAAAAGGAATGTCAAAGCTGGCAATGTTATGACCTATAAGAACAGGCCTGTCTGAGTTGTCATAAGCCCGAATCAACTCGCTAAATAAGTCCTGGAGAATCTCTCGCACTGCTTCTGGTGAGTTGTTTGGGGTGTAAAGCCATTCAACATCCCCACTATCAATAGCCCAGGCCACAGCGCAGATTTGGCCCAATCCTCCGTCAAACGAAGTCTTTAGATAAGCCTCCTCAACCAATCCGGGTTTGGTTTCCCTTTCCCATTCAGCGATTGATTCGGCTTTCTTGAGTGTGCCTGGTGGCTTGATCTCAATGGTGTCTTTGAACCCTGCGTGTTGGCAGGGGATCGTTTCAATGTCTAAAAAGATGTTCATTGGTTGATCCCCTTATGTTTAGAACGGCACTGAATCGTCGTCTACGGTGCTGGATGCAGTTTTGTTCCACTGCTTTTTCCATTCCGGGCTGGCTTGAATCTTCTCCTGCATCCATTGTGGAAGAGCGTCAAAGACTTGCAGGTCAGGATCATCAAGATTGAAGATCACTGCTTCGTGGACGCCTTCTGGCTTTGCATTGGAAAGCTCTTTTGGCAGCTTTACCGCACTAACCACATTGGCATAGGTCTTGCCGTTCTTTGACTCACTGTGAGCCACAGAAACCATTGCATAGGCTCCGACCAGTTTGCTGATGTCAAAGGTAAATGCTTCGTCATCAGTAAATGCTTTGCCCCTCCAGTTGCTTAAGAAGGCCCGGAGCGTGGCGTTTTCATGCATTGACATGGTGAACTCACGATCAACGGTCATTGGCATCTGTTTGCCTTTGATGTCAACCGTCAGTGCTTGGCCTGAGTCATCTTCCCCAAACACTTCCCAGGAAATCCTGATCTTGTGCTGTTCTTTTTCTCCGAACTGACCGGTTGTCTTTTGCGTTCCAAGGTCAATCATTTGGTAGCACCTGGCGGTGTATGTGCCAGGTGGCACCAACTTGAACTCTCTTGCTTGTTGTTGTTTGGCAACGAATCCCATCTTTAACTCCTAGTTGATTCCAGACTTAGGGTGTCTGGCTTACCCATCAAAACGGTGGTCTTGAAATAAGAATGTTGAAATAGTTGCGTACTGCCCACCAATTGCGGTTAAGCAAGTGTTTGCAGATCATCTTGATGCACAACCAGTTATCCACGCAGCACTCCCCTCCACATGAATCTGTTTTGATTCATTGATAGCATCGGCTCGATCTCTGCCAAGTGTGGTGTTTTGGCTCCCAGGAACCATTGCTCTCCGTCCCAATAGGAATAGCACTTGACCACATTGCTGACTTTGCGCTGGTAAACGCCTTCACGAACTGGCTTCATGGTGCCAGGGAACCAAGGGGTGTACTTGGTCATTGTTGCCTTCCTGTTGCTTTTGCGATGGTGGCACGGGCTTTCCGGTAACCGTCTGTGTACGCTCCCTCAAGGACTGGCTCAGGCATTTGTCTAATTGCCCACTCCAACGCCTCCAACAACTCAGCATTTAGCGAACGTTCCCTCGCATAAAGCCGACACATAGCTTCAGTGTCACGACGCTCACGTTCAATGCGCTGCGCTGGTGTTTCGTCTTCTTTTAGGAATGGTTCGCAAGCGCTGACTAAAGCGTGCAAGCGGCGCAGTTCGCTGGCTCCGTTCTGGCACAAGCACAGCAAAATGGCGACAGCTTTGCCCTCTGTTTCAAAGTTGCCGGGGTAAATCCTTTGGGGGTCTTCCAGCTCGGCAATCAACGCCAGGGTGTCTACGTCCGCGCTCATACCGTCCACCACACTACGTAACAGATGGCAAAGAAGATACCAATAGCACAGGCCAGCAACACGCTCAGGAAGGCCTCAAATCGGCTCTGTACGCTCTTGATTTCTGCTTGTTGGTATCCGACATCAAAATTGCATTCTGCAAGCGTTCTAGGGGTCTGATAGTTCTTCATTGAGCCTCCAGAGTGTTGGCAAGACGGTTCATCAGAATAAATCGAGCATCAAGTGCTTTCTTAGCGGTTGCATTCATAACGATGCTAAAAAGCTCTGCATTGGTTGCGCTGTTAAGGTCGTTAATCCTCCACCAAGCTACAGGATCGTCTGCATTGGCGCATTCGTCATAAATCATGCTGGCAAGCACTTCTGGAGTTGTCAGCCCGTCATCAACTTCTTGCGAGTCATTGCGCGGGTCGAGCGGATGATCCGTCAGTGGAAAAAACTCGTAATCGCCTGGTCCGTACATCTTTATCCTCCGTGTTAGTACGAAGCGAAGATTAAGGCGTCTTAAGCACAATGTCATTAGGACTTTCCCTAAGTTGTCTTAAGAATTAGTTGCCTTATGATGTCGGAATGGACAAAAAACAACTTATCGAAAAAGCTGGCAACCAAAAGGCGCTGGCGCAACTTCTTGGCATCTCTCAGGCTGCGATCAGTCAATGGAAAACCGTTCCAGAGGCTAGGATTTGGCAGCTCAAGGCCATGAAGCCTGAGTGGTTTGAGGCACAATCGGAACCACAGTTGCCATAACTGTCTTTGGCCCAGGGTTCGCTCTGGGTCTTTTTTTTCCAAGACGCATGGGGATTCCGTGGATGCAAAGCCCGAGTGATTAAGTTCATGAGGGACACCAGTTTGGTGAGTCATCAGGAGTCTCCAGCCGTGTTGGTACTTACGTGAGAGTGTGTGCCGACAGTTGGCCCGGAGCCGGTGAGTGGGTGTGGGTTTCATTCTCCGTAGTAGTCCCACAATAGTCCTGGGTTGCGCCAGGAGCCAACAACTTTTGCTTGCAAGGCATCTTAAAAGTGATGTAAGATGTTTTGAAATCTCGGCTAGGCAAGGAGTAGCTACCTTGCCGAAAAGCGTCACATCCCCGCCTGCCGATGGTTTCTTTCAGGGATGCGTTTTAGGGATGATGTATGACCAGCATCAAGAACTGGAAAAAGTTTCAACACTTCCGAGACCGTCGGCCTCCATGGATCAAGCTGTACCGCGAGCTATTGGATGATCTGGATTGGCACGAACTAGAACCCAAGGCAGCAAAAGTCTTGGTCATGCTCTGGCTAATAGCCAGCGAAAATGACGGAAATCTCCCTGAAATCAAGAACTTAGCGTTCAGGTTAAGGATGTCAGAAAAGGACGCAATGTCCTGTGTTGACAAGCTGTCTCACTGGCTGGATCAAGATGATATCAGCGTGATATCAACCCGATATCAAGATGATCTACCAGAGACAGAGACAGAGACAGAGATAGAGAAGAGACAGAATTCTTTGTCGGGAACTACGTTCCCTCCTTGCCCCCATCAGGAGATTTTGAATCTTTGGAAGAAAAACCTTCCACATCTTGCCCAGCCAAGAAGTTGGGAGGGCAATCGGGTTGCCATGCTTAAAGCTCGATGGATTCAAGCTGCAAAGCCTTCCCCGTATTCGGAAGAAGGTTACGCCACGGTTGCTGAAGGGCTGGAGTGGTGGGACTCTTTCTTTGCTTATCTTGCCAAGCACACGAATTTGGCTAAGGGGTTCGAGTCCAATGGTCGGGTTTGGAGGCCTGATCTTCCGTGGGTGCTTAACGCAACCAACTTTCAAAAAATCGTTGATGGGAAGTACGACAAATGAAAAGTTATAAGCGTGATGAACGGATTGCTGACGAAGCCAACAAGGAGTTGGACGAGCAAAAGCAGCTTCTCTGCCAAGCCCATGGTTGTCCGATGCCTTGGTCCTCGGATTTTGGGATGGGCCGGTTTTGCCGGTGGCATGTTGGCAAGAAGCCTTATGAGTGGCCCGAGATTACGCAGTTCACGCAAGCACAGTTTGATCTGGAGGCGCGGGAGCGTGAGCGACAAAGAAACCAACGCGGAGAGCGTTACGCTGATCCCGAGCGACTTAAGAAGATTATTGAGATGCTGGGTCAAAAGCCTGACCCGCTGGATTGGGCTAGAAGGTTAAGGGCTCGGGAGGAATCTGGGGAAAAGCTGTCAATGGTTCAGAAGGAAGCCTGGAGGAAGGCTCTTAAGGTGCCAGCATGATTGCTTGCATGGGTGGATGGTGCACCAGCAGAGACAAATGCCAGCACTACTACGTGCACAGCAAAGTCATTGTTGAAAGGCTTTGTGGCAAGCTGGAAGAACCGGAGATGGTAAAAGTTGAACTAAAAACGGTTTCTATAAAACCATCAAGTTTTGATAGGAAAGAATATGACCATAAATAGGTGGAGTGTTGAAGATATTGAATTCTTGAAAAAGTTTTATCCGTTAAAAGGAAAGAAATGGTGTTGTGATGCATTGCAAAAAACTGAAGCGTCTGTAAGATATAAAGCATCTGCACTTAAATTAAAACAAGATCAAAATTCTCAATTTTTTTATGATTGGCAAGAAAGAGCAGCACTAAGCAAAATTGGCAAAAAAAGACCAGATCAAGCATTTGTTATAAAAGATTTACATAGACTTGGAAAATTAAATAAAACAGACGAACAAAAAGCAAAATTAAGTTTAAGTAAAAAAAGATGGCATGAACAAAATGAACATCCAAAAGGGATGCTTGGAAAAAAACATTCTAAAGAAGCATTAGAAAAAATGTCCATTGCATCAAAAAAGAATGCCGCTGCTATGAGTCAAGAAAAAAAAGCAGAAAAGACACTAAAGGCAATGAAAACAAGAGTTGCAAATGGTGGATTTGTACAACCAAGGCCAAAGACAACATGGAAGGGTGGTTGGAGAGAGATTGGTGGCGTTAACAAATTTTATAGATCAAGGTGGGAGGCCAACTATGCTAGATTTTTGGTTTGGCTCCAGCAACAAGGAAAAATAAGAAGTTGGAGACATGAGCCTGAAACTTTTTGGTTTGAGGGAATTAAAAGAGGTTCTGTAAGTTATTTGCCAGATTTTTGGGTTCAAGAAATTGATGGAACTGATGCATTTCATGAAGTCAAAGGATGGATGGATGACAGAAGCAAAACCAAATTAAAGCGAATGAAAAAATACTACCCTCATGTAAAATTGCTTATTGTTGGTGCAAAAGAATACAAAGAATTAGAAAAACAATTTTCCAATTTAATTGTGGATTGGGAAAAATAAAATGGACGCTCCTTATAAAGCGGTAGAGTTTATTATTGAAAATTCTGCAAAGTACGCAGAAGCAAAATCAAAAAGAATCTATATATCTGAATTTAGAAAATCAAAGAAGGCATTGCTAATGAAGGAGGCAATGCTTAACAAGGTCGATGCAGCAAACGCTCAAGAACGCGAGGCGTACAGTAACCAGGAGTACATCGACCTGCTGGATGGTCTTGCAGCGGCGATTGAGGAAGAAGAAAGACTGTCCTGGATGCTTGAGGCTGCAAAGCTAAAGATAGAGATTTGGAAAACAGAATCCTTCAACAACCGCAGACAAGACAGAGCATCGGAATGATTCACTACCACGGAACTCCGATAACGCCAAAGTACGCTTTGGAATCAATGGGTGGAGAACATTTCTGTATAAGTTATTTCAGGCCAGATAGCCTTCAAACGTGCTTAAAAATTGGTCAATCTTTAATGTTTGACAATGGGGCATTCAGTTGCAAAACCAGAAATGTGCCATTTGATTTGCATGGATTTTATGAATGGCTTGGCCCTTTGTTGGCCCATCCACATTGGGCAGTAGTGCCAGATGTCATTGATGGAACAGTAGAACAACAAAGACAAATGGTTAAGACTTGGCCTTACGGAAAGCAATTTGGCATTCCTGTTTGGCATTGCGCTTTACCAATTGACTATTTGTTAGAACTTTGCGACTCATGGGGGAGAGTGTGCATCGGATCATCTGGAGAGTTTTGGCAAGTTGGCTCACCTAAGTGGTCAGCACGAATGGATGAAATTTTTAATGCATTGCACAAAACTTTCGGTCAGCGTTTGCCTTGGACGCATGGCTTAAGAATGCTTGGACAAGGAGAGAGCCATTGGCCTTTGTCATCTGCTGATAGCACTAATGTTGCTTTGAATCATGGAGAGCAACAACAGTGTGCCGGTTGCATGGCAAAACGTATCAACAAACAAAACCCACCGACATCATGGAAACAACAACCAACACAAAATCACCTGTTTTGCTGATTGCAATAGTTATATATGCATTGGCAATAATTGCAGCAAATTTAACTGTTGCTGTATTTGGACCATCAATAACGCCAATTAACGCATTTGTTTTAATTGGGCTTGATCTTGCATTAAGAGATTGGTTGCACTTAAGGCTTAAAACATGGCAAATGGGATGTTTGATATTTGGCACTGGATTGATAACTTATGTGCTAAACCAAGATGCTGGACGCATTGCTTTTGCATCATCAGCATCTTTTGTCATTGCCGCTGTTGTTGATTGGCAAGTATTTCGTACCATCAAAGGATCGTGGTTGAAACGGTCTAATGTGTCAAACACTGCTGGTGCTGCGGTTGATTCGTTACTTTTTCCGACGATTGCGTTTGATGGGCTGATGCCTGAAATCGTGGCTTTGCAATTTGTTGCCAAGACTGTTGGTGGTGCAATTTGGGCATGGACATTGGCTTATGTACAAAAAACTGACCTACGTCCGCAGTAAGCAGCTTCTGAGGATGGTGGCTGAACTTGAATGCCAGCACTGCGGAGCTTATCCAAGCCAAGCAGCTCACTCAAACTGGCATGGAAAGGGAATGGGCTTAAAAAGTTCAGATGTTAACGTAGCTGCATTGTGCTTAAGATGTCATTGGGAAGTTGACCAGGGAAATAAGTTAAGCAAAGAGGAAAGAAAGAAGATGTGGATGGACGCCCACAAGAAAACAGTGCAAACGATGTTAAGTCGAGGAAAGTGGCCTCAAGACATTGAGATTCCAGATTTGACATGAACCTTACATCTCCAATCCCAGAACATCTCAAAGACGCTGAAGAAAGGCTTGAGAGGTACGGACGTTGGGCAGCAGATAGACCGCAGATCAAGACCTGCGGAAGTGCTGAAGGAAGATACAAGATTCCCCAAGATGACATTGACAGACAGCCAAAGACATTCAATTCAATCGACGAAATGATGCAATGTCAAAGGGCATTAGCTGCTGTAAGAAAAGAAGAAAGACAAGTTCTAACAATCCTGTACATCCCAAGAAAAGTTCCCATTGAGGCACAAATCAGGATTTTTAAGCTGGACAAAAGGACGTTTCCAGAAAGACACATCTCTGGTCTAAAACAATTTGACATCCTGCTAAGAACCGTGGTATAAAGCATTACCTCATCACGGGATGGGAGCATCGCATGGCTCAAGCCAGGGCGAGGCGTCTTTAAGGCCAGAGGGCCTTTTTTCATTTGGGGGCAAGATGCTGAAGAACCCTGCCAAAGAGATGCAAAAGTATCTCGACCAGAACAAGCGCAAATACCATCACACCAAGTCCATGAAGGCTTACCGCATGGCAGATGAGTTTGGTAAGGGCTACGAAGCCATCGAGATGCAAAAAGCCATGAAGGGCAAGAAGAAATGATCTGCCCCATTGCTACGCAAGACATCCAAGAGAACCTCAAGGCTAGGGATTGGGCCTTCAAGAATGTTGGCTATGGTCCAGCAAACC
>Ga0255157_1000245_pt1 | contig 17932 bp, 21 predicted proteins | sample Atl_Atlam_RepB_8_FD_183180 | JGI IMG/M metagenome (GOLD analysis project Ga0255157, IMG submission 183180) | Freshwater microbial communities from Altamaha River, Georgia, United States - Atl_Atlam_RepB_8h | ecosystem: Environmental > Aquatic > Freshwater > River | place: USA: Georgia...
GGGGTCTGCAAGGGGGTCTGCAGGGGGGTCTGCAGAGGGTTCTGCAGAGGGGTCTGCAAGGGGGTCTGCAGGGGGGTCTGCAAGGGTGCCCTCTTGTGCATCGGATACCGCGTCCGTCTCGTCGTCTTCAGCTTCAGCTTCCTCGCTTGGCTCTTGGTCGCTCGGTTCTTGTTCTGGTTCTGCCGATGGATCCGGCTGAGCTATCTCCTCAGCCTCTTCAGTTGTTTCACTGGCATCTGATTCCGTGTCTGTGTCGGAGCTTGAATCAGACTCTTCCGCCTGTTCAGACTCTTCCGAGGACGCGCGAGACGTGGACTGGGCGCTGACAGATTGCGCCAGCATCTTCATCGGCAAGGAGTCGCGAATAGCGCTCTGGATCGCAGCTCGAATCATTTCTTCGCACACCAGAACGTTTTGCTGGCGGATGCCGCTTTTAACTGTGTGATCAAAAAGATAGGGCTTCTTCCACAGCGAGCGCGCTACACTCACGTAGCATCGGTGAATGAAATGCTCCAGGTTTGGAATTTTTACGCGGACGCGATCCCGATCATTGCGGTGCGCCTGGCTCGCAAGCATCACTTTCACATAAATGGTAAAAACGGCCTTCACGAGGTCGTGCAAATAGTCGCATGGTATGGCCTCCGTGTGGTCACGAATCACGTCGGTGTTCCATAGCGGCACATTCTCAAGAGCTTTTTGAAACGCCTGCAGGTGTGATAGGTCTTTGGCTGTTTGCGACTTGGAGACAGAAATTTGGTATTCGTGCGCAAAGGCCTCGTACATTGGCTTCACCAGAATATCGCACAAATGCTCGGTGTATTGCGCCTTGGATTCCAGCAGCAGGTCGATCTTCTTCGATTTCATGTGCTTGATATAATGCATAAGAAAGTCTGTCCCTTAAGTTAGAAGCATGGAACACGTTCAAATCGTACAGTGGCTACTGCAAACCCTCAACCAAGTAAAGGTCTATCATTGGGCAACCAAGTCCTATGCGGCGCACAAGGCACTCGACGAATTCCATGAGAAGCTGTCCGAGCTCGCTGACACCTTTGTCGAAATGATGATGGGGAAGATGGGACCGATCAAGGGAGGGGCAGCCATTCGTATGGAAGTTGCGACCGACGCCAATCCGAAGAATGTCACCGCTTTTATCGAGGCGTTCTGCGACAGCGCTCGTAGCGTGCACAAATCGCTGGCGACGAAGAAGGCGACAGAGCTTCAGAACATTCTAGACGAAATGATGGGACTCGCCGACAAAACTGTATATCTTCTTACTTTACAGTAAGGCAGGCGAATGCACTGGTCGCCATTATTGGCGCTCATTCTTGTCGTGACTTTGTGGCTCGCGTCGTGGTACAGTGAGTCATTCGTTGGGGATGTCGCGAATGATCCACAGGGGTACAACGCTTCTTTGCAGTACGAGAACGCCGTAGATTCGGATGAGCGCCCCTGGGCGCGGCATCCCATTTCAAGCGTGCTCGCAGATACGAAGCCGAAACAAGCCAAACATCGGAACATATATAGTTACGAGCTCGAGAACGACGCTTTCACTCGCGGGTTAAAAGAGGCACTGGGATCGGAATGTCGGCTGGACGATATGGTGCGTGCCAACGACGTGACGCGCAAGGATTCGCAATGGACGGAAGAGTTGCCACCCGAGCGGGCACCCGTTGGAACAGGCATCGAATGCTATAAAGGTGCCATGGACTGGTTAGCTCGTAAAGTCCGACGGGCGCCGTCGCTTCGCCTCCCCGAGTCAGGTGTGGCGCAAGACATCCAGTTAGTTCATGACCGCTGGATATCGTATCGGCTCAAGCTGGATGGCGGCGGCTCAGACATTATGTTACGCGTTGAAGTCCTCTTCTACAGAGAGGCGAAATACCATGGAAAGCATTACGAATTATGGATTCGGTGCAAGTCCGGCAATTATACGGTGGTGGTGCTCACATTCAAGGGCATGGTATTTGAAGATCAAATCGCGATGTATCCGGTGATGGGTGCAGATGTGACCGAGTTAGGAAATCAACGGTGGGCGCCTCCGCTTTAGCGATTGTAGCGCTTTTTTACATATTCTTTTTTGTAGAACGATGCCGCCAAAACGTAGAGGAGGACAGCCACCCGTTTGGAATTTTAGTCCTCCTGACGCACCTGAACCACCCAAAAGTAAGCCCAATACACGTCTGCAGGCGAAGACGGCGCTAAAGGAAGAGACCGCACTCTCATCGCCGCGCCAGAAACGGTCAGGTCTTGCCGAAGTCATCGAAAATATGCCGTACAAATCAACGGCGGAAGCCATAGAGGCATGGCGATCAGAAAATCCAAGCGCTTTTGATACCTACGAACTCAATTATCAAAATGCGCGCAGTGCTAAAGAGCGGGGCGAAATCGTATGGCAAATGGTTGACGCCGCTTTTGGACACCGTTTGTATCGCTTCAATTCTGGCGGCGGCACCAAACGTGCTGCAAAAGCGTAACAGATGATGTGCATCTCTTTTTTGTTTCAGATCACCCATGGTGTACTCAAGAGAAGTTTACAACTCATCCGACGACGTCTGCTCGAGCAGACGGTCGAGCTCCTCCTTGTGCACGCCCTGCATCTCCTTCCACTTGGCCTCCACGGTCGCGACGACGTTGATGATGCGCTCGTCGATAGCAGTTTGCGTGCTCGGAGGCTTGCCCGGGTACTTGTGGATCATGCCGACGTGGTACAGCAGCCAGATCTGGCGCGCGCTCATCTTCGCCACCAGCATGACGCCAGTCAGCACACGCCGCCCGAAGATCGGGCGCTTGTTGTTGTAGGGCGTCGTCAGTTCGTTGAACGCGACCTTCTCGTTGGGCACGCTGTCGGGCAGCTTCACCTGCGTCGGCGCGGGCGTCGGCTTCGGCTGCGTCTTGGGCGTCGTCTTCGGCTGCGTCGTCTTCGGCTGCGCCGGCTGGGGCTTCTCGTCCGTCTCGCTGGACGAGGCGGACTCGCTGCTCTCTTCGCTCGTCGAGTCCGTCGTGACCTTGTCCTGCGACAGCACGTACTTGCGCTTCTGACGCGGCGTCTTGGGCGTCGGCTTGCCCGTGACCTGCGGCGTGTCGAGATCCTTCGCCGCGTCCAGCAGCATCGAAATGGCGCGCTTCGGGTTCTGCTTGCGCGGGCTCGCGCCGAACTGGTTCTTGCGGTAGTCCTTCTTGAAGCGCTTGAACACCGGCGCGGTCTGGAACAGGTCCTTGCGCTTGACGAGCTTAGCGGCCATGCTGGCCGTCAGCTGCTGGCTGATCACCGTGTTGGGCGGGGGCGCGACGTCGCAGACCTGCGCAATCATCTCGCCCCCCAGGACATCGTAGACGCAGACCACGCGCTTCTTCTGGCCGTCGACCGTGATGATGACGTCGTTCTTGTCCTTTTCTGTCATGGAGCCGTCGGCGAGGGCGCGGCAGGGGTGGCGAGGGCGCGCGGGAGGGGGAGGAGCACAGGCTTTTTTGCTTGAGGTCAGGAAATGGCTTGTGACACGGCGGTAGCAGCGGGGGAGAGGCGCCGGGAGGCAGCCCCGGCAACAGGCTTGCCGCTGCTGCGCGACGACGCACCACGAGAGCGCATGTGCCGCCGGCGCGCGGCGGGGCGGGGCGGCGACTGGGGGGCGGTCTCGCCGGCCTCCTCCTCCGCGTTCATTTTGGCCGCCTGCGGCGCCCGCCGCAGGGCACGGGAGCAAGATGCGATGCAGCAGGCGCCGCTGGATGGGCGGAGAGGGGCGGGGCGCGCCGGACACGCGGGCGGCGCACCGGGTGTGGGGCAACGGGCGGCCTGCGCGGGGGCGGAATAGACCGCGCACCCCCCGGAGGGTTGCCCCAGCCCTCTGCCCCAGCGCACGGCGATATAAGCGCGATAAGCACGTACTTTGTGCAAAAATAAACATGTTGATAGCAGTCTTCAGTGACATTCCACAATCGGATTGATTTGCACGCTGTAAGGATTGTCTTTGAGGGCGCTGAGCACGGAAGCGTCCAGGCGGCTTTGCTCCGGCAAATCGTTGACATATTTCGTCGCTTCGCACAATTCGATACGCTTGGGTCCAGGCTGATAAATACGCGAAACGTTGCCGGCGTCGCGGGCAGCCAAGCTGTCCTCTTGCAATTTCTTGATTTCCATGTCCACGCCTTCCTTCGCGAAGGCCACCTTGTTCTTTTGTGTTGTCGGCACACGTCCCGTCGCGATATTGATTGCTTCGCGCGTGCCATCGATTTCGGCATTGTAAGCGGCTTCCTGCGAGCTCGGGTAATACTCGGCGCCGCTGCCCGCACCACCAATGTGCTCCTTGTCTGAAATGAATTGTTTTTGCGTCGCGTAAACCGTAATTGGGATGTGTGTATACGCGCCACGACGACGATTGGCATCGCCGCCGACGAAACCGCTGGGATTCTTGCTTTCCGTAACGGTTTCGCGATGGGTTGTCTTCGCCACCAAGTCCGGGTTGTACACAATGACTTTATAGGTGTGCGCACTCACGTTGCGCGTCGAATCCTCGATCGGGAGCGTCTCGCGATTGGTCGTCTTGGCTTGATCATCTCCCGTCACCGGCACCGCATCTGGACCGCGCAGGTTCATCACCGTGGTATCATGCACCGTCGTCTCCTTAATCGTCGTGCGCATCATGTGATTCACCGGGTCGTACAGCGTCGCCTTGGACGGGATCGACGCCGACGCTTGCATCGCGCCAAAGGTGCGCGCAGCATCCACGGTGTATTCCTTCTGCGTGCGACGGAAAATGTCAGTGAAAGGCGCCATGATGGCCTTCACTACCGTTGTCAAGTTGTTGATCACCGTGCGCGTTTGGGTGGTAGAGCGCTCGTTGTCGCTGAGGCACATCTTGCTCATACCATAATCATCCTTGTCACCCATACCTGGCTGCATCACGGCGCGCCCTGGGCCTTCGTACGATACATGCGTGTCCGTGCGCGCCTGGGGCTTGAGCAACTGCACGGGACGCTCCGTCTCTTTCGCCTGCGCGCCGGTCGTCTTGATCCATTGGTCTGGCGTCTGTTCATACGCCGTGTCTGGGCGGTTCTTATCCAATTGGCCGACGAAACCGCGTTGTGCTGTGCCCTTTTGAGGTCCTTGGTTCTGCATTTCAAACGTGCACTTCGGTCGGCTCAGCGGACGCAGCTCGTCCACCGTCTTCGGACGGATGGCGTCTAGCGTCTGCGTCTGCTGGAATCCACCGGTTGGGTTCGCCGTAAAGCCCGCGTTCAAACCCGGCCCCACGCGCACTTGTTCGATCGGGAATTCATTGTTGCGTGCAACCGGTTGTTGCAGATAACTTTGATAGAAATCCGCCGTGGGCGCCATGCCACACACATTGCCCGTGCCCTTGGTGGGTTCGAACAAACTGCCCACCTCCTCCTTGCGGCGATGGATCTGATCGTTGGTGGCGCCGCTATAGTGCTCCAGGCGCGATTCGTTGGCGAATGGATTCACGTTTTGGCGCACGCGGCCGCCAAAGAATGGCTGCATGTTGTTGTGGGTCATGGCACCCGTTTGCGCGCGCTGCTGCAGCTCGGGAGCATTGGCGCCAACCGAGGTCTGCATAAACATGTCGGCATACGCCGGGCGCGGAACCACGCCCGTCTGCATCGGGGATCGCGCATCGTCGAAGCGGGCGTTCGCGAGCATTTCCTCCTCGCGGCGAACTTTCGACCAATACTCCGAGTGATACACGTTGTCCATCGACGGCATGGGCGTAGAGAACGTCGTGGAAGCCGGCGCTTGAAGAGGGCGCGCAGCGGCTTCGCGTTCTTGCTGCAGCATGTAGCCGATGCCTACGGCCGCTGCATTTGCATAATTGTCCATGAAGCCTCTACATTCATGTTCGGATAAAAAATAGACTGGCGAAGCGCTCAGATCGCCTCCACCGAGTAGGTGTATTCATACGTAATCTCTAGGTCGCCGCGCTTAATCACAACGGGCTTGTCGAGTTTTTCCTTCTTGCCCTTGTACTCATATAGGCCACCATCGCTGCCGCGCGTCGTCTCGCGCAGCACAAACTTCATCACGCGCTTGCATTTGCGGTTCTTTAGCAGCTTGCGCGCGGCTTTCTTGGCCGCGGCGGCAGGCGTGTCGGCCTTGAAGCGCCCGCCCTTGACACCGGCCTCGGATTTCTCGATCGTGAAGGAACGTTCAGACATGCTTATTATCTATTTCTTCCCGAAGATAATATTTACAGGCGCTTCATCTTCTCGCACGACGTGTAGGTAGGCGCCAGGGGGTTTCCTGGTGCCTCGGCACCGCATCCCTTCGGCGGCGTCCAGAAATAGGTATTGTCCGACGGATCGGCCAAGTTGTTGATGGTCGGCGGCAGCAGCGGCGATTGATCCATCAACGTCGGAATGCAGGGCTTGTGGTTGTCCTTGACCACGGTGCGATAGCTGGTGTTCCACTCAAACGGAATGATCGCCTTATCTTGGGGATCATAGCACAGCCACTCCCAGCGGTTCCAGCCCGTGCCGCGCAAGGTGCAGGGCGGGTTGCTGAGGCGCGTAGATTCCGTGGGCGCCATGCATTTGCGCGCGGGCTGTGTACCGGCGGGAGTGCAGGCGCCCTGTGCAGGGCCATCGTACTTCCCGGGCACAAACTGCTCGCGGCTGCATTTGCTGGCCTTGTAATTGAGACCTAGGAGCTCGCTGCCGACGTCGACGGCCGAGCCTGGCTTGCAGAAGCCCGGTCCCCATGCTTGATAGCGCAGCGACGGATCCGCCGGAATGTCCTTTCCGCAAGGCCCGCAATCATTGGCGGGCACGCTCAACATGTACATGCCAGGTCCAATAGAGCGGCGGAGCTGTTCCGTGTAGCTGCACGCATCTTGTTTTAGAGAAGTTTGCGACATAGCTTTGCTTCTATCTAAAAAAGTAAAGAGATATTTATTGCCCGCTACGCGGATTGCAACGATGCACCTGCATCGGCGGCGGTAATGGAACGGCCTTGTACGAAATCATTTGGCAACGCGGGAGGTGTTCGAGCTTGGTGGAAATGGGCGGCGTCTTGTCGTTCTTGATTTCGGTGGCGCCCGAAGGACGCGCGTGCGCAGGCAGGTGCTGCTTTGTGGCACACATGGAGGCGAGACGGGTTTGGCCGCGCAGCTCGCTCTCAAGATCCACCAGGTTGCCCTGGACATGGCTCACCGCCGTGCCCCCCACAATGCCGAGGTCGTGGCGGCACTTGTGCTTGTGTTCAAAGCGCATCGGATTTAGGATGTAGCCCAGAATCGAAGCACTCTGTGTGACTTGACGCTGCGATGTGCAAATATCATCGTGGAGACGGTTAAAGCTCATTGCTTCTCTTACTAAGAACTGGCGATTAAATTTTTACAGGAGGCGGGCGGTGCCATTGCCGATACCCGAGAACTGACGGCCGCATTGCTCGAGGAACTTTTGGCGGCGCACAAAGTCGCGGGTGTTATCCCCGCCGCGGATCCAAGGCTCGACGGTGCTCTCGGCCGTTTGGATGTCTTTCATGCAATCCAGTAGGGGAATTGGCTTGTTGGTCGTTTGCTCCATGATGGTCTTCTTGCAAGGGATCTGGATGCCCTCAAGGTTCGTGTTGCTGATGCCTTGTTGGATGGGCATCTCCTTTTCCGGAGCAGGGACGCCGGGTTTTAGATTGGGCACACCTTGGAAAATGCGTTCGAAGAGTTGCACCTTGCAGCGATCGCGCGTCATTTGGTTGGGGTCGTTGCGCAGGGACGAGTACGAGTCCACGGCGCAATCGTCGGCAACGCCGTAGCCAATTTTGGCGCGCAGGTTGGGGTGCTCATATTGGAAATCCGGGGAGCGCATGTGGGGCTTTTGGCAGTCGGCGGGCAGGTATTGGAAGCTGGTGTAGCCAAAGATCGCGCTGTTTTGGGCATCCTTGGCCTCTTGGGCGCAGCAATCGCTTCCGTAGCGGCGCGAATCTAAAAAGACTGAAGGCTTTTGCATCTCTAATCCTAACCGTACATTATTTTTTACACCCTTGAACATTTACACCATTGAAACTTTAAAATGGACGATTATTCGTCGCACATCTCTCCATTCCAATGTTGAGGCTTCGCATCCTCGTGTAAAATTTGGTTTTGTACCACCGATGTAGTGGCACTGACAGATTGTCGGCTTAGGTACTCGGGTCTCCCTTTCCCTTCCCTATGGTGTTCCACAACACGATGGATGTTCAAAGAACTATTCACATCCCTATTCCATAGACCTGTGCATGTCTTACACATGAGAAGCCCATGACGTAGGGTGGTTTCATTCTTTTTCCATGGCCGTGGATTTTGGCACTCACGGAAGGTTGTGCATTCTCCTGCACATTTATGGCATCGGCAACTGGTGCGAAACTCATCCACCAGATAGACATTGTACCCTGCCTTGCGGAACAGCTCTCGCATTCCTTTGCCCTTGGTAGGCTCTTTGAACCGCATCTGTTTGCGTTGCTCCCAATCCCCAAACCCAATCACCACCTCCTCGGGAGTTCCAAAGATAGAGCGGAAGCGATGGAGCATCTTGTGTTCGGAACGTTTGCGGTTCATAAAAGCATTCCATTTCAGCTTACGGAAGATTTGTCCTTCATAAAACGATAGCAACTTGGAATTGACCTCGTTCTTTTTTGCTGTACTATTCAAGGGCAATGCGATGGACTTGACGGCGCGGAGGACCCTGTGTCTTCACATGGACCGTCAAGATGCCGTTGGCGACTTTCGCTTGGACGGAAGAGGGATCGGCGTTGCGCGGTAGCGACCATTGTTGCGCAAACTTGCGCTCTACTTCAGAGGCGCCGCGGGTGTATTTGGCGTTGCCCCAGACGCTGAGGTAGCGCTCTTCGAGGACTTCCACGTTTAGATCGTCCTTGGTGAAGCCGGGGACAGGTGCCTCGAGCACGAACGTGTTATCGTCGAGCTTCTCAAAGGCAGAAAGCGTTGAGAAGGCAGACGTGTATGAGGAAGGGAGAGTGGTTGTGGGCCAGTGGTAATAGAAGTTGTCCAGGTCGTGAAGCATGCGGAAGAAGGGGACAAGGGACATGTGGGAGGATCCGAATTTTTTGGTTGATGGTCGATAGGATTTCCTTAAATAGTTTTTTAGTTTATTCGAGAAGCATGTCAACCCGCCTCAAGCACCTTGCATTTGACCTTGCTTCTGGCCTTTCATTTCCTCAAGTTTTGCAGCCAATAGCCGCTTGTTTTCTTCGATGGCAGCATTCATGAGGATGGGTAGCACCTTCTTCTTGATGGGTTTATGGTACTTTGGGTTTTTGTTTGAGATGGACAAAAGGCGTTGAGACAGTGCGCCGTGGTGCTCGCGCTCGTCTTCTTCGGTGACGGCGCACCCCTGCAAGTAACAATTCGTCATTGGGAAGACGGCATTGGAGATCACTCGGTCGATCACGTCGTTGCTATCTTTGACCTTCCATTCGTCGTTCTCGCGGACTTCCACGAGTTGACGCTTGATGCTGCGCAAGCGTATGTTTTTGTTTTCCGGCACTTGTGGATCAAAGTGGATCTTCTCGATCATCCTAGGCACCCCATCTCCCATGATGCTTCGCAGGCAGCGCTCGATAAACGCCTTGTCAATGTGGGCGAGCGATTCTTTGCCAAAGTCATTCAGGTGGATGTTGACGTTGTTGGTGATGTTGAATATATTATAGATATTTTGCGTAGACGCAGTTGGCTGTGGGGCGATGGTACAAGTTGCGTTCACACAAGATTGTGACTGACCTTTTCCCTCGCAGGAAGGTTTATGCCTTGAGAGTCCCCATGCATTTGCAAAGATGACATGACAACCTTCACATTCCAAAGGACTCGAAACCTTTTTGCAATAAGGTGTATGGTTATTCAGATAGGTTGCCCTTGAGAATGTCTTGTAACACGTAGGGCACGGAAAAACAGCTGGCGCAATGCATATGATCTTATCTGTTGTTGTTTCCGGTTTCTGTTTGCAAATACGCATATGCCGAACACAATTAAACCGATTTGCAAAGCCTTTTCGGCAAAAGTCACATTCTGTGGGATTACAAGTCGTTGCAGGCGTATTCACTGCCGAGGGATGGTTTTTTAGAACATGCCGATCTAAATTGTGCTTCCGATTCGTGACATACGAACACTGTTGACAAGCAAACGTTTTCACCATATGCGATTCCGTAGGTGATAAAATAGTCTTCCCATCCTCCATTGACTAATACTTACATTTTGTATTGCGTATGGTGCTTATATGCATAGTTCAAGGGACTTGTCGACAAAATGTACACCATAGATGTGTCAGTAAGATCTTTGAATTCATATTTCACGTATCGCCAATAAGGCATAAAGAGTCTTTTTGGAAACTTGATATTTTTGGGGTCTATTTTTGCCTAAATTCTGGCCGGATTTCAAAAAAATGCCCCCCCCCCCTCCCCGCCGTGAGCAAATTTTGGAGCAGCAGTGCGGATTTATTGCACGCAATCCTAAAAACATGACACTGCTTCAGTTTTCTGAATAAACGCATTGGAAATGTCGTGAGTAAAAAGGAGCAGGTTCGTGAGCACGAAATATCGCTGCAGAGTAGTCACATACTGCACATCTTTCTGATACTGGCAACCTTAAACGCGTGAATGTGGCAAAGATGTTGTGGTAAGAAAATGCAGATCAATCAAAAAACATCATACGAATTTCAGTAACAAAAGCTTTAAAGTTTGCACGCAGAGCTGAATTTATTGCATTTGGAGGATTTTGAGCTTATTTTATTGCATTGGGGAGATCCCAACGCTGTTGTGGTGCATGTATCAATGTAACATAGACAAGGCGATGTAGGTTCAGTAAGGAAGGATACGGAAGGATACCTTTTGGAATGTGGATATCTTTCACACATTTTTCCAGAGTCACCCGAAAGTTTTCACTTCACCAAAATCCAAAAATATCATCATGGCTCTCATGAAATCATTATTCATCGACACTGAGCGTGACGATAGGCGTAGTTGTCAAATAGTATTTATGACTACAAATGGTAAGGATAGTTGTATTTCATGTATAAGGATTGGTAATGAACATGGGTTTTTTTGGAAACTTGATATTTTTGGGGTCTATTTTTGCCTAAATTCTGGCCGGATTTCAAAAAAATGCCCCCCCCCCCTCCCCGCCGTGAGCAAATTTTGGAGCAGCAGTGTGATTGGGATCGCCCGAACTGTTTGTAAATGCCATCAGTCCAATGTTGCGTCTACAACGTATAGTTAAGGTCGTGAGTAAAAAGGAGTGACTTCGCGAGCACACACTTTTACTGCATAACGTGTCACATAAGATAAATGCCTTCGACACTGGCAACCTTGAACGTGAAAACCTGTTGAAGACGTTGCGGTAAGGCTTTCAAGAATTAGCAACCCATAACTTACCATTTCGCGTCTCAGAAGCTTTAAAGTTTGCATGCAGAGCTGAATTTATTGCATTTTGAGGATTTTTGAGCTTATTTTATTGCATTGAGAAAATCCCTTACCTATCGCAATGTGCTCATTCGTTAGGATTTGAATAGTTTGGTAAGATTGTGTAAGGATGCAGCTAGGGGCGTGGATATCTTTCACTTTTTCTGCCGGAGTCAACCAAAAACTTTGAGCTCGCCAAGAAATAAAAATATATATCGGTACCCCCATAAAACTGTCAACACTGAGCGTTACGAGATCAAATAACTTTATGCCATTTGTATCACGATGTACGGTAAGGATCTTGTAAATATCTTGAATATGCGAAATGGTAACTTGGGAAAGTTTTGGAAACATGATATTTTTGGGGTCTATTTTTGCCCAAATTCTGGCCGGATTTCAAAAAAATGCCCCCCCCCCCTTCCCGTCGTGAGCAAAATTTGGAGCAGCAGTGCGGATGAGCTCGCAATATACCATTCAAAACGTGATCGTGCTAGTGTTGCGCATACAAAGGTTAGTCAAGGTCGTGAGTAAAATGAGCATTTTCGCGAGCACAGTATTTTCTTACCATGTTGTGTCATGGTAATGCGTTTTTGGCCAATACTGAAGACCTTGCGACAATTTGAAAAACTTATATCTTATGGTAAGGATTTGAAGAACAGATGGAAAGCATCTGACCACTTCCAGTAACAAAAGCTTTAAAGTTTGCATTAGAAGCTGAATTTATTGCATTTTGAGGAATTCGAGCTTAATTTATTGCATTCTCACATTCATAAAGCATTCCAGTACGCCGTTGGTATTATCTATATGTAATGCAAGTAACACTTCGTAAGGGTGCAGATTCATAATGAGAGGTATGGATATCTTTCACTTTTTCGCCGGAGTCAACCAAAGTGTCGCAGCTCGGCAAGAAATAGAAAAACAAAACAACAAAAACGAACTCAAAAACAAAACACACTGATCCTTACGGGAATGATGGGTTTAGATCACATGATGTTACCAGTTCTGGTGCAAAAATCAAATATGTATATATACAACATTAACAGCATCTCGTGGCGAGAGCACTAACACGGTGTCGATTTATAGGATGCACGCTACCATATTCCTTACTGGTTGCACACATTTTTTGCACAATGTGAGTAAATAAATTGTGAACTTTCGTGAGCAAATAATTCTGCTACCATTTCAGTGGGGTGCTATCCATCCATTGTCACACTGAAAATCGTTGATCATTAAGAATTGCAAGAAGTTGTGGTAAGGATTTTGACACCCCGCCTTCCAACAAACACGATAATACGTAACAAAAGCTGCAAATGATATCATTGAGGGCTAAATTCGGCTAAAATGATATCATTTCGTGAGTAAATCTGTCTTCAAATGATATCATTGAGACGATTGCATACAAAACCACCACGGTTATGATGGCATACAAATATAAAATATGAGTCCTTCAGTAATCTTCTGTAAGACAACAGACAGATCCGTTCGGGGGCATATGGATATCTTTCACTTTTTCGCCGGAGTCAACCGAAGTGGACCAGCTTGGCAAGAAATAGAAAAAACAAAACAACAAAAACGAACTCCAAAAACCAAACACACTGATCCTTACGATACTGATGACAGGATACAGTAAGCTGTTACCAGTTCTGGTGCGAAACACGACTATGGGATGCGAAATGGCTCTGAGATCGTAAGATATAAGGCTATCGCTTGAATGTTCTGCAATCCGACAATGGACTTCAGAGATCGCATTCGCATATGGAACGAGACAAGAGAGGCCGCTTCTGCATACACGTCGCGTCCCGCAGAAAAGTTTTCCTACGACGAAAACCTGCATGTGAAGGCGTCTGGACAGACCTCTGTTGCCGTACTGAATCAGGATTCGATCGAAGCTGGCCGTGAGCTACAACTCAGAGGTTTGCGGCCGCTCGTGTTGATATTCGCGGATCATCGGTTCGCAGGCGGCGATGTAAAGAATGGAAGTGGTGCTCAGGAAGAATCGTTATTCAGAAGAACAAACCTTTGCAATTTCATGTTGCAACATGTGCACTACCCAATATTTCCAAAAGAGGCTCTCTTGTCCAAAGACGTCACCGTGTTTCGTGACACGGAAGCAAGAAACTGTGAATGGATCGAGCCATTCAGGATGGATTTCATCGCTTGCCCGGCGTTGCACAATCCTCGATTGATTGACGGGAGTCTCTCGGAATCGGATGCAAATGAAATCAGAATGAAGTTGCGCTTGATTTTTCAAGTCGCATACAAATGCAAACACAACGCACTCGTTCTAGGCCCAATGGGATGCGGTGCATGGCGCTCGCCTCCCGAACAAGTGGCTCAGATCATGAAAGAAGAGATCGAGCTCGTCCATGGCGCGTTCGATCATGTCACGGTGGCATGTCTGGAAGTGCAACAAAGCGACTACATCGTGCGCAATAGAGACAAAGCTATATCAAACTATCATGTGTTCAAGCAGGTCTTTGACGCATAGAAAGTTCTATAACGTTTCGCTTCTGCATCTGATCCACGCCCGCGCGGGGAGACCGCGAATCGCGGCTCGGGGACAGGGCGGCGCGGTGCGACCTGTCCCACGCGACGTCCCGCTCCCTCTTCGCCCGCGCCGTGCCTGTGCGCATGAAGAGCGCGATGTCCAAGGCCACAAACATCACGCACCTGTCCGCTGAAGACCACTTAAAGAAAACCATGGTAGATGAGTAAGAGGTCACCATGACGAGCAGCATTCGTACGATTGAAGGAATCGGCCCCCAAGTTGTGGAAGTCTTTGAGGCTGCTGGATTTCGCACGGTCAGACATCTAAAAGACTTCAACGCACAGGATTGCCTGCTTCTTGACGTCATCAACGCCCAAAAGGCGGCGAGTGATGGAGGATTTCCGGACACCTATTGGAAGAGGCTCTTCACCCGGTGCATCGATGTCATTTACCGCGCCCGAAGCGAAGAGGCGGTTGACTTTGTTCCACACGAGTATATGTGCCCTCTGAGCCTTGATTGGTTCCATGATCCAGTCGTGGTGGCCAGTGGCATGACCTACTCCCGCGGCGAAATCATGGAGCATCTTGAACAATCAACCACTTGCCCTGTAACCCGAATGGAAATCCGTGGGTTGCCTATCTACGACAACATTGCGATGCGCGTTGCGGTTGACCACTTCCGCCTCCATCATCGACGGTTCCGTGTCCTGATTTGACCACAAACGTTCCGCTGCGTACCCATTGTCCTTTTTGTAAGCAAGAGTGAAAACTATCATGTGTTCATGAAAACTATCATGTGTTCAAGCAGGTCTTTGACGCATAACAATATAATCCGCCAACCGTTTACTTTGTGCCTCTTTGATTTCTTTTTCTTTGATTTCGTCTTTTTCTGCCTTCACCTTTCTTGCATTCTCCAATGCCTCTCTGTACATTTCGTCGATGTATTCAATGGTCGCGGGTTCATCTCCTTCTTTCACGGCCATTACCTTATAGCTGTGACATTGGACAAATTTGCCAGTTAGACGCCCAATCTTGCGTTGTAGCTCATTCTCATAGTTTCTCAGACTGGCGGATTGATGAGCTTTCTCTTCTGTGTCAAAATAACAAACAACTTCATAGCTATAGTTGGGATATCCGAACTCTTGTACGACGATATACTTCATGGTGGCACATATGGCCACGGCCTTAAGGCAGGTGCGATTTCTTGTAAAGATGGCTATGGATATCTTTCACTTTTTCACCGTTGCCAACCTGAAAATTCGCGCTCGGCAAGAAATAGAAAACAAAACAGGACGACCCCAACAAAAACTGGAACACCAAGCGACTTTGGGTACACTGTCTTCAACAACATGCTTGGAAACAATCATAGTCTAATAGTGCCAGTAAATGGAATATTTATGATGGAACGGTTTCTTTATGTCACTTACCTTTTTGAATATCCAACATTTGGGCAATTTGGACACTGGAACTTCACCAAGGACCTCTTCTAATATCACGTCGTCTGCATTGTCCTTGCATTCATGTTGAATACGGTCCAACGTTTCATTCAGGAGATTTATCTTTTCTTTTACCTTTGAATATTCTGTATAATAACCATCAATAATCATTACGTCATTTTCTTCACAAATAAATGTTGGGATTATTTTCACCGATACAAACGGTCGCCAAGTGGTAAAATGTGGACAATACCTTTTCAATACTGAACCAACATGTTCTGCATGCCCTTCGTTTGTAAAGAGCCATGTATTACGAACACAATTACCAACGTGTTGAAAGAGTACCTGATAGAAGAGGACTGTCTTCGCATCCATTTTTCAGTAATGAATTGATATTGTTTCTAGCTATAATAATGTGTTTATACCTGTTATGAGATAGAAGCGTCGGGATGATTTCCCTGCATTGTTATGGTTTTGGTTGTTTTGGTATTATAATCTTTGGATCTAAAGACCCATGGATATCTTTCACTTTTTCACCGTCGCCCACCAGAAAGTTCGCGCTCGGCAAGAAATAGAAAAACAAAACACCCCCATCGACTTCCCTCTCCTCCCTCCCAGACTGGCTGTTACTGGAAAGCCAACCGTCGCAGACACATTTGTTACTGAACTGGTGCGGAAAATGTTAACGACAACATAACCAGGTTTGGTGATGATCTGTTCCTTCCTCTGGCTCCGCGATTCATACGAGACCCAAATGAAAAAAGTACATGTAGTGTAGAAGAATGAACGCGGCAGAAGTCAGAGAGGTTGCGGGTGCATTGTATGCCGCTGCGGCGCACAATGGAGTGAACGAAATAAGACAACTTCTTGAGCGCGGGGTACCTCCCGATGCGCTTGACATGGATTTGTCTCTACGTGTTGCATCTGCACGCGGATTTCTAAATTCAGTAAAACTCTTACTTGATTACGGCATAGATCCTAACCGAGCTGCGCAATATGATGGCTCTACAGTTCTCCACGAAGCTGTACAAGGTGCTATACCAATAAACGGCATTACATGGTCAGATGCTGAGAAACACAGAGCTACCATTCGTGCTCTCGTGGAGGCTGGTGCAGATCCAAGTATAAAAAACTCACATGGACGAAGCGCATTCGATCTTGCAGCAAAAATGCCAGATGTGTTAGCTATCCTTAGAAATGTCAACAAAACACCTGATCTAACCTCCGTTTTTGTGAAAGAAAAGCTCATCAACGCTTACAAAGAGCTTGGCATACATTCGTCTGCGTCTCAAAAAGACATTCGTGCAGCGTATTTGAAGTTGCGAAAACAGAAAGAACAGGGCAAGGGATCCAAACGGCTTGGTTCCTTGACCGCTGCCTATAATCTACTCAAGAGCCCGTCTCAACGAAAGAAATACGACGAGGTAGTCGAGCAACCCCGTAAGAAGATTTTGGCAAAACTCGTCGAACTGTGCGCAAATGAGAGTGACCCTGTCACGATGAACAGTTTCGAGGATCTTTCCTTGGAAGAGCTTCGCCGTGTGTATGTAATTTATCCCAACACAGATTTACTTGTAGAGAATGCCCGAAAAGCAACCTGCTATGAAGAAGCCACATTGGTCGGATTGCGTGAATCCGGGCGCACAATGTCAAATCCCTTGACTCGTGAGCCGTTGAAAACAGATACGATACGACAATTGCCATCCTCTCGCCGAACATGAGCGTTCGCCATCTTTTTGCGAGATTTAAACCCATCCACACATGCCAAGTTATGAAACCTTACCGTATCCATTTCGCCGACTTTTGGAATGGCTTTAATCCAGAACTTCACAATATGGGTCCCATTATGAAACAAGTATTTCCAAATGCCGTTTTCATCAATGAGCCCGTAGATGTCGATATTTGTGTCTTTAGCGTCTTCGGCGATCGCCATAAAGATATCGATGCCCGTTTTAAGATTAGCTATCAAGGAGAGCCATGGGTAACCACGTTCGACCCGAAGACGGATTTGGCCATTGGGTATAGTGCGGAAAACATAAAGGAGTTCCGCTTTCCTCTGTGGAATTTTAACATATTTGAGGATTGCGGCTACGATGAGTCGAAGCTATCGAAATTCTTGGAACCCAGAAATCCCAAATGGAATGACTCCATCCAGTATAACACGCAACCGATTGGTGCCGTGTATAGCAACAAATCTGGATTGCGAAAGACGGCAATGCCCATCCTGATTCAGAACAATCTATGTGCAAGCTATGGTTGTTTGTATCGCACGCATATGCCACGCATTGATGACAAGTCATATCTTGTCCAACAACATCCTTTCCATATTGCGTTTGAGAACCAAAGAAGAGAGGGCTATGTATCTGAAAAACTTCGAGATGGCCTCTTAAATGATTCCTTGCCCTTTTACTGGGGATGCTCCACGTGGGCAAAGGAAGACTTTAACCCGGATGCCTTCTTTGATTTGTCAAAGTTCAACGAAGATGAAGCGCTGAAAGCTTGTCATACAATGGTTGATGTCATGAATCAACACTCATTTTGTGAGAGTATGCGGAAAGCACCGGTATTCAAGAAAGCGCCAAGCCTCATCCCGCTCTACGACGCCATACG
>Ga0255157_1000322_pt1 | contig 14582 bp, 4 predicted proteins | sample Atl_Atlam_RepB_8_FD_183180 | JGI IMG/M metagenome (GOLD analysis project Ga0255157, IMG submission 183180) | Freshwater microbial communities from Altamaha River, Georgia, United States - Atl_Atlam_RepB_8h | ecosystem: Environmental > Aquatic > Freshwater > River | place: USA: Georgia | collected...
TATCCGCATTGCTGAAGGTCAAAAGCTGGGTGTCGGAAATAACTTGCTTGCCGGGGTTTGCAAGGCTGGCGATCGGCGTGCCCGTGCGGATATTGTTTTGACCAAGACTGGTGAAATAGATGGTTCCGTTGGGAGCAAATACCATATCGCGCGGGTTGGAGATTGTGGCGGCGGTGTTTACGCCCAAAACGCTGCCGGCGGTGCCGGTTCCAACCAGCACGGTGCTGTCGAAGTTGCTGATCAGGCTGATGGTTTCCAAGGAAAGGCCGGCATAAACGAGGCCGCTGCTATCCACACCTATGCCTTGGTACGAGGTCGCCGCCCCGGTGGCGAACGAGGTCACCACGCCGGTGGCCGGATCCAACAGCCGTATGTTGCCAGTATTCATTCCGTCGCGCACCAGCAACTGGCCCGTTGGCGTGAGGGTGACCCAGGTAGGCATGTTGAACCGTGCGGCGGACCCGGTGCCGTTCACATTCCCGGAAGTTCCCGCCAGGCCGGCGATGGTGGTCACCTGGCCGTTCTCGATCTTGCGGATGACATGGTTCCCTTGGTCGGCCACATAGATAACACCGCTGGGAGCTATGGCCATATCCGTGGGACTATTGAAGGTTGCATTTCCAACTGCCCCATCAACGCTTCCAACCGTACCAGTACCCGCAAAGGTGGTTACCGCCCCGGCCGGGGTGATCATGCGAATGACATTATTGGAAGCATCCGCCAAATAAAGATTATTTTGGGCGTCAACTGCCAGCCCGGTTGGCCGGCTAAATTTGGCGGCTGTACCGGTTCCGTTAACGAGCCCGGCGCTACCCATCGTGCCGGCGAAGGTGGTCACCGCCCCGGTGACCGGATCAATTTTGCGGATAACGTTGTTACTACCATCGGCGACATACAGGTAGCCCTGACTGTCACGCGCCATGCCATTGGGCCCGCTAAAGGTCGCCGCCGTGCCGGTGCCGTTGGTGCTGCCGGCTGTGCCTGAGGTAGAGCCCGCCAAAATGCCCCAGTAGTACTGTGGTGTGGGCACCACCGTTACCTTGAAGGTGTACACATTCTGCAGCGCGCCATCGTTAATGGTGATGGTGACATTGGCCGTGCCAGTGATGTTGGGCTGGTGCTTGATGGTCAACGTTCGTGTATTGGTAGTAACAACACTGATGGCCGTAGCCATGTCGCTCGCTGAAATAAGGTTCGGATTGTCGCTAGTGACGGTAATGCGCGCTCCGGTAGTAGCGTTACTTTGGAACGAGCTAGCCGCAGTGTCGGCATCGGCAATGGTGAGCGTGATGGCCGATTCGGTGGCCACGCCGGGTTCGGCGTAGTACATCCGGTCTGGCAGCGGGCTGATAATGCGCGGTTTGTTGTCCGTGGCCCGCACCCTCAGGCTCAGGCTGCCGGTTATGGGAGCGTTCACATTGTTGGCTGTGGTAACGCTCATGCTGAGCTGATCGGCCGGAACCGCGCCCGAAGCCAGATCACCGCCGTCGGCCTTGGCGTTCATGTACCCGGTCATCGGCGTGTAGCCAAAGTTGGCCAGGTAGGTGTTCACGGCGGTCTCATCACCCGTTAGCGTCACCGACTTGCGGTCGGCGCTGAAGGTTACCGTCACGCCGGAAGGCGCATTTACATTGTTGAAGTCGAGCGTGCCGAACTGCGCGGATAGCGTCAGCGTGATCGGTAGGGTCGCCGTGCCGGCGGTGTTCAACCCGTTGGCCTTGGCACCCAGTTTCTGCAGTTCGGCATTGCTGAAGGCCAGGCGGGTGGACTCGTTGGTGTACTGGGCACCCGGGTTCAGTAGGCTGGGGTACGCCGTGCCAACACGGATGTTGTGGTTGGAGGTGCTGGCCAAATAAATTGTGCCATCGGGGGCGAAGGCCATCGGCCCGTTGTTCTGGGAAATGGAGGCGCTGGTATTCACGCCCAGCACATTGCCCGCCGTGCCGGTGCCCACCAGGGTGGTTCTGTCAAAACTGCTGGCCAGGGTCATCTTGGCCACATCGGGCAGGTACCAGTTGCCCTGTGGATCCACAGACACTTGGTAAGCGCCCGGCGATGTGCCAATGGTGGTTACCTGCCCGGTGACGGTGTTCACCTGGGCGATTCGGTTGTTGTTATAGTCATTCACCAACAGGTTGCCATCGGGCAGCAGGGTCAGGCCCCAGCAGTTGTTAAACCGGGCCGCCGTGCCCACGCCGTCGACATTGCCTGGACTGTTCAACAAACCGGCGATCGTGGTCACCTGACCATTGGCGATCTTGCGGATGGCGTAACTGTTCAGTTCGCAGACATACATCGTCCCATCCGGCGCGATGACGATGCCGGTGGGGTTGTAGAATGAGGCGGTCAGCAGCGGGCCATTGGCCGCCGCTAGGGCGCCCGAGCCGGCGAAGGTGGTCACATTACCAGCCGGGTCGATCTTGCGGATGCGGTTGTTGCTGGGACGAGTGGCTTGGTCAATGGAACCTTCGGTGACATAGATGTTGCCGCTGGCATCCATCGCCAGATGGCTTGGGGAGTTGAAACGGGCGTTGGTGCCCTGGGCATCCACATACCCGGCGGTTCCCGCCGAGCTTCCAGCGAAGGTGGTCACCACGCCCTGCGGCGTGACCTTGCGGATCTGGTGGCCGGACCAGTCGGCTACATACAGGTTGCCCTGGCTGTCGCGCACCATGCCCACGGGGTGTCTAAACAAAGCGTCCGTGCCGGTGCCGTTGGCGGTGCCCGGTGTGCTTGAGGTAGAGCCCGCCAAAATGCCCCAGTAATAGTTGGGCGTCGGCACTACCGTCACCTTGAAGGTGTACACATTTTGAAGCGTGCCATCGTTGATGGTGATCGTGATATTGGCCACGCCCGTGATGTTGGGCTGATGCTTGACCGTAAAGGTCCGGGCGTTGCCAGAGCCGCCGATGGCCGTGGCCATATCTGCCGGCAATATAAGGTTCGGGTTGTCGCTGGTAACGGTGATGCGAGCACCGGTGGTGGCGTTGTTGACAAATGCGGTATTCGCAGTGTCGGCATCGGCAATGGTGAGCGTGATGGCTGATTCGGTAGCCACGCCGGGTTCGGCGTAGTACATCCGGTCTGGCAGCGGGCTGATGATGCGCGGTTTGTTGTCCGTGGCCCGCACCCTCAGGCTCAGGCTGCCGGTTACGGGAGCGTTCACGTTGTTTGCCGTGGTAACGCTCATGCTGAGCTGATCGGCCGGAACCGCGCCCGAAGCCAGATCACCGCCGTGGCCTTGGCGTTCATGTAGCCGACATCAGGCGTGTAACCGAAGTTCAGCAGGTAGGTGTTGATATCGGTTGCGTTTCCGGTAAGTGTGACAGATTTATTGCCGGGTGCGAAGGTCACCGTTACGCCGGCGGGTGCCGCCACATTGTTGAAGTCGAGCCTACCGAACTGCGCTGAAAGCTTTAGTGTGATAGGCAGCGGGTTACTGTTGCTGTCCAAGCCGTTGGACATGGCGCCCAATTGGCGCAACTCGGCGCTGTTGAATGCCAGACGGGTGGCCTCGTTGGTGGACTGGGCACCCGGGTTCCTCAGGCTGGGGTACGGTGTGCCGGTGCGGATATTGTTCTGGCCAAGGCTGGGGAAATAAATGGTTCCGTTGGGAGCAAAGACCATTTGGCGCGGGCTGGAGATTGTGGCGGCGGTGTTTACGCCCAAAACGCTGCCGGCGGTGCCGGTTCCAACCAGCACGGTGCTGTCGAAACCGCTGACTAGGCTGATGGTTTCCAAGGAAAGGCCGGCATAAACGAGGCCGCTGCTATCCACACCAATGCCCTGGAACGAGTTCGCCGCCCCGGTGGCGAACGAGGTCACCACGCCGGTGGCCGGATCCAACAGCCGTATGTTGCCGGTGTTCATGGCATCACGCACCAGCAACTGGCCCGTGGGCGTGAGGGTGACCCAACTAGGCTGATTGAACCAGGCGGCGGACCCGGTGCCGTTCACATTGCCGGAGGTGCCCGCCAGGCCGGCGATCGTGGTCACCTGGCCGTTCTCGATCTTGCGGATGACGTGATTTTGCTGGTCGGCGACATAGAATACGCCATTGGAGGTACGGACCACATCGGATAGGTTCCGGAAGGTGGCGGTTGCCAAGGCACCATCGGCGCTGCCGCCCACGCCGGTGCCGGCGAAGGTCGACACCACCCCGGCCGGAGTGATCATGCGGATGACATGGTTGCCCGCGTCGGCAAGGTAGAGGTTGTCCTGGGAGTCGATTGTCAGGCCGCAGGGGCTGCTGAACCTGGCGGCGGTGCCGGTGCCGTTGACAAGCCCGGCGCTACCCGCCGTGCCCGCAAAGGTGGTCACCACGCCGGTTACCGGATCAATCTTGCGGATCACATGGGATTGATTATCAGCTACAAACAGGTTGCCCTGGCTGTCGCGCACCATGCCATTGGGCGTGCTAAAGGTGGCCGCGGTTCCGGTGCCGTTGGCGGTGCCCGCCGTGCCTGCGGGGGAACCCGCTAAAATGCCCCAGTAGTAATTGGGCGTTGGCACCACAGTCACCTGGAAAGTGTAGGTGCTGCTGTTGGTGCCATCGTGGATGGTGATGGTAACATTGGCCGTGCCGGTGATGTTGGGCTGGTGCTTGATGGTCAGCGTGCGGGCATTAGCTGTGCCGCCGATAGCTGTCGCCATGTCGGTCGCCAAAATCAGGTTCGGATTGTCGCTGGTAACAGTGATGCGAGCGCCGGTGGTTGCGTTGTTGGTGAAAGCGCTGGTATCAGCGTCGGCAATGGTGAAGTTGATGACTGGTTCGGTAGCCACGCCCGATTCAACATAGTAGGTGCGGTTGGGAAGCGACGAGATGATGCGTGGAATACTGTCGCCCTTAACCAGCAATTTAAGGCTACCGGTGACAGGCCGGTTAAGGTTGTTCGCGGTGGTAACGCTCATGCTGAGCTCATCGGGCGGAACCGCGCCCGAGGCCAGGTCACCGCCGCTGGAGTTGACGTTCATGTAGCCGAAATCAGGGGTGTAGCCGAAGTTCAGCAGATAGGTACTGATGTTGGTTGCGTTTCCGGCCAGTGTGACAGATTTATTGCCGGGTGCGAAGGTCACCGTTACGCCGGCGGGTGCAGCCACACTGTTCAAGTCGAGCGTGCCAAACTGGGCCGAGAGCGTCAGCGTGATCGGCAGCGGGTTGTTGTTGCTGTCTAAACCGTTGGAGACAGCACCCAGTTGGCGGAAATCGGCGCTATTGAACGCCAGGCGGGTCCCCATGTTGGTGGACTGCGTGCCGGGGTTCATCAGGTTGGGGTACGGAATGCCAACACGGACGTTATGATTGGTGGTACTGGCTAAATAGATCGTGCCATTGGGTGCGAAGGCCATCTGCCCGTTAGCCAGGGAGATGGAGGCGCTGGTGTTCACGCCCAGCAAATTGCCCGCTGTGCCGGTGCCTACCAGGGTGGTTCTGCCAAAACTACTGACAAGGATCATCTTGCCCTCATCATTCAGGTACCAGTTGCCCTGGGGATCCAACGACGGCTTGTAAAAGCCCGGTGATGTGCTAATGGTGGTGACCTGCCCGGTGACGGTGTTCACCACTGCTAGCCGGTTGTTGGGCCAATGGTCATTCACCAACAGGTTTCCATCGGGCAGCAATGCCATGCCGTGAATGGCGTTGAACCGTGCCGCCGTGCCGATGCCATCGACTTTGCCGGGACTGTTCAACAAGCCAGCGATCGTGGTCACCTGACCGCCCGAGATCTTACGGATGCCGAAGCTGTTCAGTTCGCAGACATACATTGTCCCGTCCGGGGCGATGACGATGCCGGTGGGGTGGTTGAAGGAGGCGGTCAACAGCGGTCCATCGACCGCCGCTTGGGTGCCTGAGCCGGCGAAGGTGGTTACATTGCCTGCTGGGTCGATCATGCGGATGCGGTTGTTGCTGGGTGTTGTGGTGGCGCCCATGGAACCTTCGGTTACATAGATGTTGCCGTTGGTATCTATCGCCAGGTGGTTGGGGCAGTTAAAGCGGGCGTTTGTGCCCTGGCCATCCACATAACCGGAGGTTCCCGTCGAGCTTCCAGCGAAGGTTGTCACCACACCCTGGGGCGTGATCTTGCGGATCTGGTGATTAGACCATTCGGCAACATAGAGGTTGCCCTGGCTGTCGCGCACCATGCCCACGGGGGTTCTTAGAAGAGCCGCCGTGCCGGTGCCGTTGGTGCTGCCAGCCGTGCTGATCGGCGAACCCGCCAGAATATCCCAGTAGTACAGCGGCGTCGGCACCACCGTCACCTTGAAGGTGTAGGTGTTCTGCAGGTTGGATGTGCCACCATCATTGATGGTGATAGTGATGTTTGCCACACCGGTGATGTTGGGCTGATGCTTGACCGTAAAGGTGCGAGCGTTGCCCGAGCCGCCGATGGCCGCGGCGATGTCGGCCGGCAAAATCAGGTTTGGATTGTCGCTGGTGGCGGTAATTCGAGCGCCAGTGGTGGCGTTGTTGACAAACGAAGTGTTGGCCGTGTCGGCATCGGCGATGGTGAAATTGATGGCCGACTCGGTGGCCACGCCGGGCTGGGCGTAATACATCTGGTTTGGCAGCGGGCTTATGATGCGAGGACTATTATTAAGAGCCTTCACCAGCACGCTGAGGGTGGTGCTGTTGGTGCCCAGTGTAATACCGTTGGCGTTGGTGCCGGTGGCACTGGCGGTGAGGGTTTCCAGCGGGGTACCGCTGATCTGCACGCCGGCGGTGTTGGCGTTGAAGAAGTTGGCATCGGGAGTGTAGGCCAGCTTGGCGAGGGCGGCGTTGACGTTGGCCTCACTGCCGGTGAACGACAGCGACTTGGTGCCCCGCCCGGTGACGCCTGTCAGGCCGGTGATGCTGCCGACATCCAGCGTTCCATACAGCGCGGTGAGGGTGTAGGTGATGGAGGAGGCGCCGTTGGCCTGCACGCCCATCTTTTCCAGCGCGGCGTTGTCAAAGTAGTTGGGTTGACCTTCGTTGAAGGTCTGCTGGCCGGGATTGTAAAGGCCGGGGGCGGGCCTGACGGTGCGGATGTTGTTGTAAGCTGATGTGGAACCTTGTGAATTGGATACAACGTAAGTCCCATTCACATAAGTGATGGCATCCCAGGCGTCAAAGGAAGCTCCCACCCCGTTGGCCCAGAAACTCGTGGTGGTATCTGGAAGGGTAAATTTCAGCGCGCCGGTTGTGGCATCAATAATCCTTGGAGGTATGCTTCCACCACCGTCAACCAGAATCTCGTTCGCGTCTGGATTATAGGCAGCCGAGCCTTGGGCGGGGTTGCCAGCAAATATATTGTTGGGAAGCGTGGTGACAGCGCCGGTTGCCGGATCGACTGAGATTAGGGAATTGACATAAGCCACACCCGAACCAATGGTGCTAAAAATAATGCTGCCGTTTGGGCCATGGGTCATCCAGCGTGGATTGATGGTGTTGGCGCTGGATCCATCTAATAAAAGAGTTGAAATGGTGTTTGTTGTCAGGTTTATTTGTTTGACAAGGCTAAACTGTTGGTTTCTGGGGCAGAACGTGATGGTATTGCCGTCGCTCGAAAAGACCATCACACCGAAGGGATTCCATGCGGGAACATCAGCCATGGCGGTGGCAAAATCAAGCACCGATGTGACTTTCTTGTAATTGGCAGTATCGCTTGGGTTGATACCCATCTTCCGTAGCTTGCCACCATTTATGAAGTACAGCCAGTTGTTGTCGGGGCTGACCTTCATTACTGCCAAAAAATCACCCCCTGGTGAGCCGCCATATTTTACCGGTAGCGGGATGCCGGCGGCCGAGCCCACGCCATCCGCCAGGGTGGTGGTGGTGGTGCTACCGGCCAGGGTGGTGACCTGGCCGGTGGCCACATTGACACTGCGGATCAGGTTTTTGTCCTGGACATAGACGAGGCCGCGGTTATCGGCCGTTGCGCCCTGCGGAAGGGTAAAACTGGCCGCCGTGCCAGTCCCATCGGTGTAGCCCACTGCGCCACTGGTTGTTGCACGACCGGCGAGGGTATCCACCGCAATCACGTAGGGAAATGGCGTGACGGTCACCTTGAACGACTTGGTGGTGAAGTTGCCCAAGGAATCTGCCACCCTCACCGTGACTACCGCTGTGCCAGTGATGCCTGTCTTGGTGGTGATGGCCAGCGTGAAGTTCGGAGTGGAGCCGGCGACGGTGATGCCGTTGATCAGGTTGGGATTGTCGTTGGTGGTGGTTACCAAAAGACCGGTGGAGCCCTGAGGGTCGGTCACCGCCACAGGGATGGTGGGCCGGGCGACGGGGGTGGCTGCAGTCTCGGCGGTGTAGGCTACATCGGCCAGCACGGTGGTGATGGTGGGCGCGGTGGCGGGGTCGGATGTCCTCACATAAATGGTTTTGGAATCGGTGATCGGGGTCTGGGAATTGTCGGTGGCGGTAACGGTAATGGTGGCCGGGGTGGCGTTTGCGGTGGTGCTGGAGTAGACCAAATTAGCCAGGGCGGCGTTGATGTCGGACAGCGGGCCTTGAATTTGCAGGTTGTTGGTGCCGTCACCGGTCACGGTAACATTGGAAGGGGTTCCCACGGAAGCGGTACCTGCCGAGGTGGCAATGGTAACCCGCAGCGGGCTGGTACTGGCGGGGGTGGGTGTATCCAAAAGGGAAATAGCCAGCGGGCCTGAAAGGTTCAGGCTGCCTGGGGTAATGCCCAAAGGCGCCACCGATGAGGTTGTTGGGGTGTACAGGTTGGGAGCGGGAACGAGCCTTTCCTCGAGTTTGAGCAGATCGAGTTTTACCTGATGCTTGTTCCACTTGGAAATATTCTTGCGGAAGGCTTTTTTAGAAACTTTGTGGACCAACCGGGAGAAGAAATTATTCATTGCGCGCCCTAAGCCAAATAATAATAAGAACTTATGTCGTAAAACGATCCAATCGAAAAACGAAATAAGATGTACTCATTGATGTAATCGCTTAAGAGGGCTTAAATTTTCAAAGATTGCCATTAATTTGGAAAACAAGGGAAAGTTTTACAGTTAAAACCCGAAAAACTAAAGATGGGGAAATTACTATGCTTTTTTGAAATATTTTCAGAATTATTAAAGAAAATGACTTGCGGAAACGAATTGGAACTCTTGTCAAAAAATTTAAAAAAGGAAACCATGCGATATGTTGGTCATTGGTGTTTGGATAACAATGATTATTATTTGATGTTTGAAGCCTGACCCAAAAGTTGTTGGTGAACTTTAAAAATCAAGATGTTCCCTGATTGGCATATCACCGCGAATTCATTTTGATTTTTCAATTTTTGCAGTTTGAGGATGGATTCTCTGCCCACATCAAAAGAAAGCAGTTTTTTACCTGAACCTGCCTGAAGAAGGAAAAGATCCTCGGGTAAAAATATTTTATTGTTAAGGAACAAATATTGTTTGGTTCCCAACCAGAGAATTTCCCTTGCCAATTCTGGCATTTCAAAAAATTCCAGATCCTGCCTGTCTTTGAACGAATTAGTGTAGATAATTTTGCCATACACTGTGGAAAAATAATCCCCAGATTTCCAGGTCATGCAAATCGGAGACTGGGGGTTTGAGGTGTGGTTTACAAAAAAGGAAATTTTATTGGTGCTGATATTGCCAGCGAAAGATCGGGAGTTTTGCAAGATACCGGCAACCTGGTCGGAATTTTCGAGCGGGGCAACCTGTTCAATTTTTGTGGAATTGGTTTTTAGGGAAAGATTCGGGAAAAATGCTTCCCAGGCACCATCGTATTTTTTGTTGATGCCAGGTTTAAGCAGTTCTATTTTGAAATTTGAAGCAAGCAATAGTGTATCTGAAGCGACGCCCGCCCAGAATATCTTGTTCGGAAAATCGATTTTCTTTTCAGATTTAAAGACAGATTTTGCCCCGGGTAAACTGAATATCTGCAAATCGCCGCCGATTCCCATCACAGCAAGCAATGTACCCTCTGAATTAAGGGTAAGATCATGCAAATCAAAATCTAAAGCCACATGATTCGTTTCGAAAGCCGGGTTTTGGTAAGAAATCGCAATTTCCCGTGGGCTGTTCTGGGAAACAAAAGAGTATTCATTTGAGGCGATGGCAGATTTATAACCAGTTTTACCCGGGTAGACTTTTGAGGCATGCAAAATTCTTTCATGACCCGGAGCTGTGGTTGCTTTTTTCGCAGAGCTGGTGTTGGCGGGTTCTTGCGATGTTTTTGATTTCTCACGCAAGGGATTCAGGAATTGATTCAGGGCTGAAAAACCCGAAAAAACAAATAGCGAAATCACAACAACAGCAAGGCTAACCAGCAGTAGTTTTTTGCGAATTCTGCTTGTTTGCAATTCCTTGAGGATTTGCTCGGCTGATGGCCTTGCAGCAGGTTGCGGGGAAGTCATTCTTTTGATGAGCCCTGGAAGGGGGTCAAACAGGTTTTTGAAGCTGTTTGTGTTTTCGGAAATCTCACCCGTGAATTCATTTTGCAGCATGCCCAGAAATACCTTACCGAGGCTGTAAATGTCGGCACGGTCGGTGACCATTTTGCCTTCAGTCTGCTCGGGAGCTGAAAATTCGGGCGTTCCAAGCCGGATCTGGGACTTACCAGCATCCAACACGGGTCGGGCCAGGCCCAGGTCCAAAAGCATCACCCGATAGCCATGCTCAGCGGGTTCAAGCCATATATTCGAGGGCTTGATATCACGGTGGACAATTTTCTGGGAATGCAGGTAGGCAAGTGCCGCGGATATCTGGATGGCAAGATGGTTGAAAACTTTTCTGGGGATTGGGAGCACTTGATTCTCAAGGAACCCTTCTAGGGATTCACCTTGGAGTAGTGGCATAGTGAAATAGGGCACATGCGCTATCTCGTCGACCTCAAGAACCCTGATGATGCCCGGGTTATCCAAACTGGATGCAATTCTGGCTTCCTGCAGGAAAAGGTCTTTCAACTGCAAATTTCCAACAAGATCTGGGCGAAGCGTCTTGACGGCCACACGACGCAGGGCCTGGGTATCTAATGCGTCAAAGACCATGCCCATGCCGCCATAACCGATCTCGGCAATGATGCGGAATTTTCCAAAGGTCCCTAACTCGCCTTCCTGCTGGGGTGCTGAAAACAGCGGCTTGTATTTTTCAAGATGATATTTGGCGGAACCTTTGCCACTTAATGCGATGGCACGTTCCAGGCATTCGGAAACATCGGGAATTTCCGCAAGGAATTTTTCATTCAGCGGCTTAATGTGTGCAAGGAACTCATCATTTTTTTCAAAACCTAGTTGAACCTTGAGCTTTTCAAAACATTTTTCACAGGCTTCCATGTGGCTGGCGATTTTCTCGAAATCAAGACGAGAGAGATTTCCCAACCCGAAAAGTAAAATATCAGGTTCGGTCGGGCACATGGGCGATTCCAGCGCAAGGTCCGGCAGGGTTTGTTCGAGACCAGAATGGATGTTATTTTTATCCAATTTTAAAGAATTATCTTTCACAACACTAATAATCGTGATTGAGGGCGAAAAATTACAAAAAAAAGCTATTTTGTTAAATCACCCACCAATTCCCGCAATCGCTGAAGCACCCTGCACCTGATGATTGCGACATTGTTAACGGATATTTTCAAGGAGGCGGCGATATGCACAGGGTCTTCATCGCCAAAAAACTGACGTTCGAAAGCCTGCCAGTCTCTTTCTGAAAATTCTTTTCTTAGCATGGACAGGGCCTGTTGGTATACCTCTTCCACAAACACCAATTCCCATGCCTCGCCAAGAATTCTCGGTCCACTCCCCTTGATGGGCACCACCGGGAGTTCATTGTTTTTTCTGCGAAAATAGTCACTGATGCGCCTGTTTACGATAGTGCGGACCCAGCGCCTGAAGCTTCCCTTTCCATAATGTTGAAAGCCACTAAGGGAACTATAGATGTTCACAAAGATATCTTGGGTTAAATCTTGCGCATCTTCCTCCACAATGCCCACTGAACGCAACCATTTGTAAAGCAATGGCAAATAAAGTTTGGTGAACTTTTCCCAACCCAGTGGGTTTTGAACACGCAAATGCTGTAATAATGTCAGTGAAGTTGTGTACAAAAACGCTCCCGTGAAACTATCGCTTTTCCTTTTTTAGATTAAATATTTGCTTGATTCAAGCTCAAACTAGGGTTTAGGTTTTTGGAATGTTTACCAAAAATCCATGATAGCAGGACATGTTCCACTAATTTAGCGCAAGACTCTTTCAGGATTGTTGATTGAGGGGCCGTTATGAAAAACCCGACAAACTTTGCAAGGTTGGCAGAATAAGCATCATTATAAAGTAAAAAATATGATTGGCGATCTGTAAAAATGCCAGCATTCATGAGTCAGGATACCGTCTTCATTAGTAGCAATTTGTTTTTTCTTTAGAATGGGTTGGTTGAGGCTGACCATTCATTAACATTTTTTCCATTGCTGGCTATCGATTTTTAAAAGCGAAAATTGATAAAGCGAATTTTTAACAATGCATTACTTTTCCCTGTAAGCTTCTGCCAGCAATTCACCCAACTTTACAACTCCGGCGGTGTCCAGCACCAGTTTTTCCCTCTGGGGTGGCAGGTCAAAAGCCTTCAAATGAAAGATGGTTGGGTCTGCGGCTGCCAACTCGGCAAGGTTTGCGGTAATGTCGATGGAGTTCACCCCTTTGCCGTCCGGTGGAGGTTGCTGGCTGACATACCATTTTAAGGATGGTAATCCAAGATCCTGCCGGCTGCGCAAGATGGTGGATTTCAGCCATTGAGGTGCTTGCTTACGGTAGGGATAGAAGGCCATGTCGTTTTCGCCGGAATGGTAAAAGATGCCCGCCAATTCCACAGAGTGGCCTTTCTCTCTAAGGTCTGTCATCGTGGAGCGAATAAAAGTGATAAACGGTTCATAAACATGCATATCTTTGGCCGATGTTCCCTCGGGAGTCCAGTCGTTGATTTGGGTGCCGCTGTGTGTGAACTTGGCGATGGCGATGTTTCCTTGGATTTTTCCACGAAGCGTTTTGGCGAAGCTCAGTTCCGGGCCGAAGGTGCCGTAGGGGCCTGCGGGGCCTAGTGGTTCCCAGCCGTTCGATTTTTTAAAGCCACCAGCCAGGTGGTAACGGAATGCGATGGAAGGGTTATCCTTTGCCAGGGGTGCGAAATCCTTGGATGCCGCTAGCTCCTCGGTGAAGGCGCGCTCTCCCTCCATGTTGCGGTGGCCGGCCAGGATGAAAAGCTTTACCGGGCTTCCCTTGGCATAGGGCCAAATCTTCAAATCTTTATGTGTGATGGTGTGGATGCCCATGGTTTGCAGGTAGGCATCCGCATAATTGGCTCCGTGCTCAAGCTGGCCAAGTGTGCCGTAATGGTAATGCAAACCGGTGTCACCACCGATTTCCACCGCGTCATGGGATGTAGGTATGTATTGAGTGAGGGGATCCGAAGCCACCACGGCTTTTTGCGCGGTGCGAATGGCCAGCATGTTGTCTCGGTTATCCATGCCCCAGATGGTTTTTGTGCAAAGTTCGCCGATATAGAATTTCAGGTTTGGGGTCTTTAGGTCTCTGCGCCAGCTTGCAATGAAGTTTTTTAAATTGGCAGCGTAGGCCGGCTTGAATGTTTTACTGAACATGTCGTTCTCGCCCTGGTGCCACATGAAACCCTCGATTTTGTAGGGTAACTTTTTGCGGTCCAACTCGGCAAGCGAGGCGCGCACATGCTCCAGCGCAAGCGGGTATAGTTTGAAGCCACCCGGGTTATCCGGGTTCCAATCTTCGCCAAGGGTGGTACCACCTGAGGCGCACTTGATGATGGCGATGGGTGCCTTGGCTTTGTCGGAAACCATTCTGCCAAAACTTAATTCCGGTCCGAAGTAATCCCCGGTTGGTTGCAGGGGAATCCAGCCGTCGGAGGTTATCATTTTCTCACGGCCCAGCTTGTAGGAAAAAAGCACATCTTTTTGCGGTTTATCGAGGTTGGCAAAAGGCGGAAAACGCTGGATATCCGCAACCCTGGCATGGGTGCCCACCATGTTGGATTGCCCGGCAAAAATGAAGACCCGGATGGTCTTTGAATCAGTATCGGCACCATGTGCTGAAGCCACCCAAAAAAGCAGCAATGTGGTAAGGATGGATAGTGATGGTTTCATATCTATAAACCTGTTGAGGGGCCTGGCAATAAACTTACAATTCTTACGAAGCTATTTGTAAAACTAATTCTGTGAACCAACAAGCTAAAATGCATGCCTGAAAGCATTAAAGCCTTGCTGAAATCCGGTTAAACGGTTTTTGGTTGGGTAAAAAAGATTGTTGAGTTTTCTTTGATGGCATCCTCGACCTTATAACCGGTGTGGGGCTCGGGCGGTGGTCCGCAGGTCAATGCATTTAGCCTTAGTGATTTGGCTTTGTTGTTTTCCTTCTACACCGGGGAAGCTTCCAATGCCGGCGGTGTTTACGTTGGCTAGTGGATGAAACTTCTTAAAAGTTTCATTCAAGGTTGCTTGTTCGGTGAAGGATATTTCCTGTCAGCAAAAAGTTGGTTGTCTATCGAACGGTGGTGGATATCTTCACTCGTTCGATAAAAACCGGGAAATTAAATCCCAGCAAGTCTGTCTTTGGAATCTC
>Ga0255157_1000329_pt1 | contig 14181 bp, 8 predicted proteins | sample Atl_Atlam_RepB_8_FD_183180 | JGI IMG/M metagenome (GOLD analysis project Ga0255157, IMG submission 183180) | Freshwater microbial communities from Altamaha River, Georgia, United States - Atl_Atlam_RepB_8h | ecosystem: Environmental > Aquatic > Freshwater > River | place: USA: Georgia | collected...
TCTGGACACTTCCTGGATGTTAAGCGCCGTTGGCCAGGGCGCCTTGGGCTTGGAGTGCAGGCAGGAAGACTCCACCACCGTATCAATTCTCGCATCCCTGAACGATCATGCCACCCACCAGCAAGTTCTGGCTGAAAGACACTTTTTGCAAACTCTAGGTGGGGGCTGTTTGGTTCCAGTAGGGGTTCAAACCACTGTACATGGTCATGAACTACAACTTCGCGGCGTTGTATTATCGCTCGATGGAAAAAAACGGATCGAAGCAACTAGTACAGGCAACGGCAGCAAACCCCAAAAAGTGGGGGAACAACTCGCAGCCAGACTCAAGGAACAGGGCGCCGACGAAATTCTTGCGGAAATCCGACCAGGGAAGTAAGCCTATTTCTTTTTACCCCTTAGGGTCACTTCTTTCCAATCCCCGGTGTCATCGAAGGTGCCAATACCTACCCTTCCCCAGGTAAAAGTTTTATCGTTGGCAGTCATTACCGGCTTTGCCATGTCATCAAAATAAACTTGAATGTCCCCTGATTGGGTATCCCGCTTAATGCGGGCCTTGTGCCAGTTGTCCGTCCAGTTGGTACCAGTGGTTGTACTGGTGGATATTTTCTTTCTGTCAGCACCGTTCACGATAAAGATCTGGTTGGCATGATCGTCCGTTTTTTTACCAAAATGCACATAATAGAAATGGCCGTTATCCTGTTGGCCAAAAAACAGGCAAAGATCCCTGTGACCGTAATCCTTAACCGTGCTTCGCATCGTGGCATCCAGCACAAAATCAGTAACCACAGGTTCCTTGAGCATTGCCATGTGAAAAGGACTTCGGTGGGGCGGCTTGAATTTGCTCTTCTTATCAAACTGGCTAAGGGCCTTTCCCCCTTCGGGCAGATCAATCATTTTCCACGGGGTCGGATCGCCGATTTCCCAGCCTATCATGCCTTTTTCAAACTTTTCCTCAACCAACACAGGCAAATCGGCAGCGTTGCCCATGACGCCCAAAAATAGCAACCCAAATACTAGAACCGCCCTATTGATGTTCATTCTGGACTCCCTTTCGTTAGGATAATAGTTGAAGAATAACCCAATAAAGACTCATCAACAAGTAAACAGAGAATGAATGATGCCTTCAAACCGCAGGAAACCAGAATTGCTATCCCCCGCAGGGGACTGGGACTGCCTTCGCGCAGCGGTTGCAAATGGTGCGGATGCGGTCTACTTTGGACTGGACAAGTTTAATGCCAGGCACAGGGCAGAAAATTTCCAACTTGATGACTTGCCCAAGGTGGTTGATTACCTGCATGATCACAATGTCAGGGCTTTTGTTGCCTTCAACATACTTATCTTTCCAGAGGAGCTGGACGGGGCCTTTGACTACCTGAAACAGATTGCCGGGGCGGGTGCCGATGCGGTGATTGTTCAGGATCTTGGCTTGGCCAGAATTGTGAAGAAAGCATTCCCAGAACTGGAATTGCACGCCAGCACGCAAATGACCATCTCAGACCCCAGGGGTGCGGAGTTCGCCAAAAATCTTGGAGCATGCCAGGTGGTGCTGGCCCGCGAGATGTCCATTGAGCAGATTTCCCGGGTTCACGAATCCGTGGATGTTCCCATAGAAGTTTTCGTTCATGGAGCACTTTGCGTGGCTTACAGCGGGCAATGCCTTACCAGCGAAGCCCTCGGTGGTAGAAGCGCAAATCGTGGGCAATGCGCACAGGCTTGCAGACTACCCTATGAGATGCTTGTGGACGGCAGAAAAGTTGATCTGGGAGACAAAGCTTACCTGCTTAGCCCACAGGATCTTGCGGGACACGAACTGATTCCAGAATTGTTGAATGCCGGGGTTTCCTGCTTCAAGATTGAGGGCAGGCTGAAGAACGCCCCCTATGTAGCTGCCACCACGCGCCTATATCGCGAGGCCATTGACCATGCAATTGCAGGAAAGCCCTACCACCCCGACGAGCAGAAACTTCACGATCTTTCCATGGCTTTTTCCAGAGGCTTCACCCCGGGATTTCTTCAGGGGAACAATCATCAAAAACTGGTCCGGGCCAGATTTCCGAAAAGCAGGGGCGTAAGAATTGGAACACTTCGCAAAGTGCTTTCCGGAATGCTTGTCATTGACATGGATCCATCGCATGCAGGGAAAGACAACCCCCTCAAGGTGGGGGATGGAATAGTTTTGGATATTGCCAAACCGCAGGAAAAAGAACCAGGCGGAAGAGTTTCCTGGCTGCAAAAAGGCAAAGGTCATGGAGTAATCGAGGCAAAATTACACGGTGGATTGGATTGGCCCCACGATTCATTGGACGGAGCAATCGTTTGGAAAACCGATGATCCGGAATTCCTCAGGCGCATGGAATCCACCTTTTCACGTGACGAGGTTATAAACCGGCAAAAACTTCATTTTCATCTCAGCGGAGTTGCTGGTGGCCCACTCCGGTTGGAGGCAACCTTGGAGGACGGTTTAAAGTCCACTGCAACATCCTCTGAAAACCTTGAAGTATCCAGGGAAAGGGCATTTCAAGAAGCAGACGCGATCAAACAATTGTCACGCCTCGGTAACACACCGTTTTGCATGGGAAAATTCAAGGCAGAAATACCCTCCAATATTTTCGTAGGGCCCAGCCAGTTGAATCAATTACGCAGGCATGTGGTGGACGACCTTCTTGCCAAAAGAAAATCCGCTTCCCGAAAGATGATTGCAGACAAAAACGCACTAGATCATCTGAGAAACGAAATCGCCAAGGATTCTTGCAAAGAAGATTCTTATCATCCCAGGATCACGTTATTAGTCCGAAACATGGAACAATTGAACGCCGCCCTGGATTGGAATACATCCCGGAGTATGAAGACGCTGGATATTGTTCATTGTGATTTCGAGGAAACCCGTCTTTACAAGGATGCAGTGAAGCTGGCCCGGGAAAAGAACACGGCCATTTCGCTTGCAACCCTTAGAATTTTGAAACCCAGTGAGGATGGCTTTCTGAACCAGGTGCTTCAATGTGAACCGGATGCGATTTTGGTTAGGAATCCCAGTTCGCTGTTTCATGCCCAGAAAGTCGCCCCTCACATTCGTTTACTGGGCGATTGGTCCCTTAATGCCGTGAATGAACTCAGCATCGACTTTTTGTTAAAACTGGGCCTGGAAAGCATCGTTCCAGGTAATGACCTGAACATTGACCAGCTAAAACTGCTTGCCGCGAAAACGGACCCTAGCCGACTGGAAGTATGTGCCCATCTGCATATGCCCATGTTTCACATGGAGCATTGCGTATTTGCGGCATTTCTTTCCAAGGGAAAAGATCACCGGGATTGTGGCAGGCCCTGCGAAAGACACAAGGTTTCCCTTAGGGATCGAACCGAGGCCGAATTCCCCGTTGCGGTTGATGCAGGCTGCAGAAATACGGTTTTTAATTCTGTGGCACAATCTGCCGCACAGTTCCTGGAGAAACTTTCCCAGTTGCGCATTGGAAGGTTCCGTATTGAACTGCTCAGGGAATCAGGTGAGGAAACCAGGAATATTCTCAATGGTTACTCCGGGGCCCTGAGTGGAACCGATTCAGGCACAGACCTTTGGCGCAAACTTAAGGCATCCAACCAGGTGGGCCTGACACGGGGCACCCTGAACCTGTTGTAATAACTCCTAAAGCCGGGTTGATTTCATTTCCCAATCACGGATAATCCATGTGAGGCAAATGTCAACGCCATCCATTGGATTCATGTGCATGGGCGACAGCCGGCAGGAAAAAAATGATATTCGAGAGGTTCCCCTGGGAAGTGCGCTGCCATTACCCAGGCCTTCCGCGCCTTTGGACCCCGACGACCCTGCCGCCCTTCTCTTTACAGGGCCGATACCCTCCACGGATGATTCACCCACCGTTCAATCTAAGGCGCCGCCCCGCCAGGTTGCAGTACCGGATGAAACCCTTGCCAGATCCTTCCAAGGCAAAATGCTGGCTCATTTTGAATTGGTGGATGCCATTGGCAAAGGGGGAATGGCCACGGTACTAAAAGCACGCGACACCCAATTGGATCGATTGGTGGCGTTAAAAATTCTGCCCCCCGAGATGGCATCGGAACCGGAAAATATCCTAAGGTTTCACCAGGAAGCCAAAAGCGCCGCAAGGCTGGATCATGAAAACATCGCAAGGGTCTATTACTGCGGTGAAGACCAGAAACTGCATTTCATAGCGTTTGAATTCATCGATGGCAAAAACCTGAGGGTGATTCAGGAATCAAGAAGATCCCTGCCCTTTGACCAAGTATTAAACTGGATGATTCAAGTTGCCCGTGGTTTGAACCATGCCTCGGCAAGAGGTGTTATTCATAGAGATATCAAGCCTTCCAACATTATCATTACGCCGGAAGGGACCGCAAAGATTGTTGACATGGGACTCGCCCGCACCCTTGGACCCTCGGAAGGCGGACTCACCCAATCCGGCATGACTTTGGGAACCTTTGACTACATTTCCCCCGAACAGGCACTGGAACCAAGGGACGCGGATCATCGTAGCGACATCTACTCCCTGGGTTGCACTTTCTATCATCTGATAACGGGGCACCCACCCGTGCCAGAGGGAACAGCCGCGCGCAAACTTTACCATCATCAGCATGTAAAGCCCACAGATCCACGCGTGTTGGTGCCAGAACTTCCGGAGCAAATCATTCTGCTTTTGGACAAAATGATGGCAAAGAACCCTGTTGATCGTTTCCAAACCATGCAGGAAATGCTGGACGCCTTGCTGGCGGTAGGAAATGAACTGGGCGTGGTTCAGGAACGGCCACGATTTAGCAGAACCTTCCGGATTTCAAGGGGTTGGCAACCCAGGCACACCATCACGCTATCCTGCCTGTTGATGATTCTCTTATTTGTGTTCATTCCTGGCGCAGGACCGGAAAAGACCACTCCTTCCACCCAATGGCCCATATTAACCGTGCAGGAACCATTAACCCGGGAAACAACCACTCCGGAACCCCCGGTACCCTCCATGCGGGACCCCATTCCCAAAAATTTACCCGAGAATAAAACCACCACCATTGCCCGTTATGATTCAGAAGACCCCTCCCTGGATGATCTGCAGGAATGGCTGGCACGAAACCGTCAGGCACAAGAATTAGAAATCACTCTCTCCAAAGACCTTGATCTATCCCGCACTGGTCTAAACCAGGCAAACAGCATCGACATTTATTCCAAGCAGGTCACTATACGCGGAAAGGACCCAAACCACCGGCCCACGATCAAACTTCGGTATGACAGTCGGGTTCTCAACGGACCATGGGTGGCACTTCACATCGAATCTGAGATTGCCACCATTCAGGATGTCAATTTTATGGTGGATGGCAGCCTTGCGGAATCCGAATTGCATGCCCTCACCTTCCGGGGTGGTAAAAACTTGACATTGAAAAGGTGCGAATTCATCCAAGCCCAGGCATCCCGCGGTGATGGCAAAAAACTTGTTTCGTTGGTGGTGGAGCCCTCAAACACTTTACGGCCCAACCTTCAGGTGGAGGCCTGTGTTTTCCTGGGTTATGCCGAAGTTGCGCCAGTTTCCGATTCGCAGAATAAAAACGAACCCCTTTCTTTCAAGCGTCCCGAAAATGCGGGAAACATCGCCATCCTTAGAAAGGGAAATTCCACGATCCAGCTTAAGGATTGTGCCTTTTCGCCGCATCACAGCATGGTATGGTTTGAAGGCAGGACTAGCGAAAGCTCCAAAGTATCCCTTCAGCATTGCAGCATTCTTTTGGGGCGAAATTCCGCACTGGGCACTTTTGCCGATGCCGCGGAGGGTTTGCTGGAACTAAGGCATTCCGTTGTCTCCACCATCCCCCCAAGGGACGAAATTGGCGAGGAAAACAATGCCACGCTGATCCGCCAAACGGACTCAAACTCGCGAATCCGATTCGTCGGAGAGGACAATCGCTATTTCAAAATTGGCAGCTATCTCCAAACAGCAAGCACGGCGGCAAACATACGTGAGTACACTGCTTTTTCAAAAAACCTTCAGCAACGAAAGATGGGCGCGGACGACTCCAGAATCCTGGAATTCCTGCCCTGGAAAGAGTCTGACCCATGGAAACTGCTCGAGGAAAACAAAATCGCCCAAGCCTTTGCCATCAAGGATAATCAACGCGACCTCCGCAGACAGGATGCATTAGCCAGTCGTATGTTAGGTGCTGAACACTGCCTGGAGGAATCCTACATTTCCCGCCCACTGCCAGCCTTGGAAAACCTACCTGTAGAAAATCGAATCAGAATGGTTGATCCCTCGGCAAACGAAAACTCCGAGAACATATTCAAGTCCATCGATATGGCACTGGCCCAATTGCGAAATGGCGATGTCATCCAGATCAAGCACGATGGAGAAGTGGTACTACAGCCAACCAAAATGGAAAAACTTTCCGGCGAAGTTACCATCAGACCTGCACCGGGGTTCAAACCAATTCTTGTCGCAGGCCCGCCACAGGAAAGTGGGCAGTATCCACTCTTTGAATTAACCGAGGGAACCTTAAAACTGGAAGATTTGGAAATCCACCTTCGACCAAATGAAACTCGCGAACGAACCCCAACACTGGCAGTGCTAAGAAAAAACGGTTCCATCCAGCTTCGTTCCTGCAACATCCAACTGGAAAAAGGGTCCTCCCGCAATCCACCCTCTCTGATCAGCATCGGAACCAGCACCGAATTGATGGCCATGGATGCCTCCACCCCAAAACCACCCGCAGGCACCAGCAATATCCTGATTGATCGATGCAAAATCAGGGGGGAATGCAACCTGTTCAGGAACCGCACCAACCGAATCGCAGACCTGCAGATAACTGATTCTTATCTGGCGCTGGTTGGTGTGATGGCTTATCTGGATCCCCCCGCGGAAAATTCGCCACAGGCTGGTAATTTTCAACTAAAGCTGCACCATACAAGCGTGGCCACCGGTGGTCCTTGCATGCTTTTCAAGGGAATCAAGCCACTGACCTCACCTCTAGGAATCCGGCTGCAGGAAAGCATTCTCGCCTCCGCGCAGGGAATGCCCTTTATGCGTTTTGAAGGTGGGGAAACTACCGAGGCCAAAATTCCGGACATGGTGAGGATTGATTCTGTCCAGAACATCTTCTGTGCCCCAGCATCACTCATGGAATGGTCGGAAGGCGGCGATACCAACCTCAAAACGATGAATTGGAACTCTTGGCAGGAAAACTATCAGGATTCCCAAAGTAACAACTATGACGCACTGACTGTGTTTAACAACAGGGAATCTTTCTGGAAGTCCCCCTGGTCACAATTCAAAATTGCAAGCAGTCCGGACATTGGTCCAAAGAGTGCCGAATAAAAAAGCCCGCGAGGACAAATTATCCCGCGGGCCATTGAGAATAACTAACTTTTACTTTTTCTTAGGCTTCTTCTTTGGAGCCGCCTTGGCCTTTGCCTTGGGCTTCGAAGCCTTTTCATTTTTCTTGCCAAAGATGGCATCATAGCCATCTGAAAAGTTCTTGGTCTCTGCCAAACCGACGCGAATGATACTCACTGGCTAAAACTCCTGAAAAAAGCATCGATGGCGCCCATCGCCATTCCAATTTTATTCTAGCTTGTATTGTCGGGCATGTCGATATGCCAGAACGATCGGGGTGCTTTTGGGGAAATAGGGAATAATTCCCATGAACATCATAAGCTGAACTTTGGATTCTTCCCATGCATTTGCGAGGTTGTCAAAGATGTCGGTTTTGCTGAGTGTGGTTGGTGTTACCAAGGCGTTCGGGCCTCGTCCTTTGTTCCAGGATCTTTCCTTTGAACTTCGGGCCGGGGAAAGAATCGGGCTTATTGGCCCAAACGGCGCGGGCAAATCCACCCTTCTGAAAATACTTGCCGGAAAGGATCTTCCGGACTCTGGAACCCGTTCTCTCAGGCGCTCTGCCAGAATTGGTTTCGTGGCGCAAGATGACACCTTTCCTGAGGGCTTAAATATCCTCGATGTGATGCTAGAGGGGTTAAAGGACAGTATCGAGGAAGAACACGACAGGGAAACCCAGGCAAAAATCATCCTGGGCAAGGTTGGCTTTACCGACTTGGAAAAACCCGCTCACCTTCTCTCGGGTGGCTGGCGCAAAAGGCTTAGCATCGCCAGGGAACTTGCTAAACAACCAGACTTGCTGCTTTTTGATGAACCAACCAATCATCTCGACCTGCCTGGCATAGTCTGGCTGGAGGAATTTCTTCGCTCAAGCCAGTTTGGGTATGTGGTGGTCACCCATGACCGTGCATTTCTGCAGGCGGTGGCTGATGAAATCCTTGAGATTAACAAGGCTTTTCCCAGTGGGTACTTCCGAACGGATGGCAACTACGAAACCTACTGCCAAAGGCGTGAGGATTTTCTTGCCGGGCAGGAAAGCCTGAGGGATTCCGTGGCCAACCAGGTTCGCAGGGAGACGGAATGGTTGGGGCGCAAAGCGGCGGCCAGGACACGCAAAGCCGCATCCCGCATTGATGATGCCATGCGTCGCCGCGAGGAACTTGCGGAATTAAACGATAGAACCTCGGTTTCGGGAAGCGCCAACCTTGATTTTGCTGCAACCGGCAGGCAAACCCGCAAGCTGCTCACAGCGGAGAATCTCTCCAAAAGCATGGGTGGAAGAAAGCTATTCGATGGTATCAAGTTACAACTTTCTCCGGGAACCAAGCTTGGGCTGCTGGGCCCCAATGGCAGTGGCAAAAGCGTGCTCCTTCGAACACTTCATGGTGAACACCAGCCAGACACAGGAAACATTGTCCGGGCCGAATACTTGAAAATGGTGATGTTCGAGCAGGGACGAACCGCGCTGGACACCTCGGTCACTCTGAAAAAAGCCCTCTGCCCCAATGGTGACATGGTGAAGTTTCGTGACCGCCAAATTCATGTTGCCGCCTGGGCAAAACAATTCTTATTCGGCCCGGAAAAGTTGGATGTGCTGGTAAGCGCGCTATCGGGTGGGGAACAGGCCAGACTACGCATGGCACAAATGATGCTTCAGCCTGCCGACCTACTTTTTCTGGACGAACCCACCAACGACCTGGACATCCCATCCCTGGAAGTTCTTGAAGAATCGCTATCGGAATTTTCGGGAGCATTGGTCATTGTCAGCCATGACCGTGAACTACTGGACATGATCTGTACCGAGGTGGTTGGGTTGGACGGTGAGGGTGGTGCGGCAATCTTCGCCACCGTGGGGCAATGGTTAAACGCCTTCATGGCAAAAAAACAAAGGCAGGAGAAGGAAGCCGCGAAAACAACCGATAAATCATCCCCCAAGCCAGCTTCCAAACCTAAGCCAAAGAAACTGAGCTTCAAGGAACAACAGGAATTCGATCAGATAGAAGCCAAACTTCTGGAAGCAGAGGAACTTGTTGGTGTGTTTCAGGCAAAAGTCCAGCAGGCCGCATCCTCCGGGCATCAGGAATTAGCCAAGGCTTGCCAGGAACTTGAAGCCGCGCAGGCCAATGTGGAAAAGCTCTACACCCGCTGGCAGGAACTTGAAATGAAGCGTGATTCATCTTCCTGAAAACACAACCTCAGGAATCTTTGATGCCGAGCACCATATCCACAAGAATGTCAACAGCCTGCTGAAGCTGGTGGATGTCAATCCATTCATCCTTGGTGTGCGCCTGAGCAATGTTGCCTGGGCCGAATACCACCGTGGAAATTCCCGCCTCCGCTAGGCTTGCGGCATCAGTTCCATAGGGCACTGCATCCACATCCAGTGTGTCTATGTGTTTTTTTATCACAGCGCCCAGATGATCCACCAATTGCCCTGATAATTCATCGCCCAGTGCGGGGGCAGCAAGCCAGGGTTCGGTTACCTCGAAGGCAACCGGACAGTTATTTTTCATCCATGTGTTAAAGTCATTCCAGGCTCCCTGGGGTGTTTCACCCGGCAACAGCCTGCGATCCATCTGTACCGAACAAATATCCGGTACCGTATTCACGCTGGTTCCACCCCGAACAGTGCCGCAACTTATGGTTGGCTTTCCAAGCCTGGGATGACTTCTCGAATCCATGAGAATCTTCGCGTATTCCTCCACACAGGGAAGAACTCTGGCCATCTTGTAGATGGCGTTATCACCAAGATGCGGGGTGGAACTATGGCAGGAAACACCCTTGGCAACAAGATCCCAACGCACTGCTCCCTTGTGGGCATTCACAATGTGCAACTGGGTGGGTTCCGCAACCACCGCCCAGATACTTTCAGCCTTCTTGCCGGAGAGAAAGTTTTGTGAAACTAGATTTTGCACCCCGTAGAAGCCATGCTCCTCGTCCACGGTGCAAGCCATGATGAGTTGGGGCATTCCAGCCCTCTTATTTGCATGGATTTTTGTAAACGCGGTGGCCATGGCAGCCATTCCACCTTTGACATCGCAGGCGCCGCGCCCAAAAAGTTTCCCCCCATCCACCTTTCCGCAGAACGGCTCAATCACCATGCCATCCACAGGAACGGTATCCTGATGGGCTTCAAAAAGTATGGTTTGGCTGGGGTTGCCCGGGGGATCCAGAAATGCAACCAGGTTCTCCCTGCCTGGCAGGGCCTCGAATCGCTGAGTACGAATACCAAGCCCCTGAAAGTATTTTTCCATGAAGGAAGTCACCCGGGACTCCAGGATGATTTCATCCGGCAGTGCTCTTCCCATCGGGTTTACGCTGGGAATGCGAACCAACTCGGAAAGCAATCGCACCACGTCCATGGGATTCCTCCAAAAATACCTGTGACATTGGCCTGTATTCATCCTATAAATACAAAACGTGACGATCTTCTCGTCATGGCAAAAAATCAAGCGTGGAAGAACCAGGGGACACCATGAAAATCCACGAGTATCAGGCCAAGGAACTCTTGGCAGCGGCAGGCGCGAAGATTCCTCAGGGCATTGTCGTCAACAATCCTCAAGAAGCAGTCAAGGCGTTTGAAAGCATGGGTGGCAAACCCGTTGTGCTGAAGGCCCAAGTTCATGCCGGTGGCCGTGGCAAAGGTCGCTTCAAAGATAGCGGCAAAGATTTTGGCGGGGTTAAATTCATCAAAAGCAAGGAAGATGTGGCTCCCATTGCCGAGGTAATGCTGAAGTATCCTCTGGTAACCCTTCAAACCGGTACTGAAGGTCAGAAGGTTTCAAAACTTCTGGTTCAAAATGCCGCCGACATTGCCCGCGAAGTTTACCTGGGAATGGTTCTTGACAGGGCCTATGGCATGCCGGTGATGATGGCATGTGCAGAAGGTGGCGTGGAAATTGAGGAAGTGGCACATACCCACCCGGAAAAAATCCTCAAGGTGCCCGTTTCCCCTGAAGTTGGACTTCAACCCTATCAGGCCCGCAGGCTTGCATTCGACCTCGGCTTCACAGGAGATCAAGTTCCTCAGGCTGAAGCCATCATGATGGCACTCTCCAAGGTATTCCTTGAAAAGGATTGCAGTCTTGCGGAAATCAATCCGCTGGTGGTAACCCCACAGGGCGAAGTGCTGGCGTTGGATGCAAAAATAACCTTCGATGATAACGGCCTTTTCCGCCACCCCGATGTGGAAGCGCTGCGTGACCTTGCCGAGGAAAACCCCGCGGAGGTGCGTGCAGCCAAGTCTGGCCTAAGCTTTGTGCAGATGTCTGGTAATATCGGCTGCCTTGTGAATGGTGCCGGCCTTGCAATGAGCACCATGGATATCATCAAGTACCATGGTGGCGAACCTGCCAACTTCCTGGATGTGGGCGGTGGCGCCAACAAGGATCAAGTGACCGAGGCTTTCCGAATTCTTCTTTCCGACCCCAGTGTGAAGGCTGTGCTTGTGAACATTTTTGGTGGCATCATGAAGTGCGACACCATCGCCAATGCCATCCTTGCCGCATACAAAGAAGTTGGTTTTCATGTGCCCCTGGTTGTTCGCCTGGAAGGCACCAATGTGGCCGAGGGGAAAAAGATTCTCTCTGAAAGCGGCTTGCAGATCATAGCCGCAGAAGGCCTTACCGACGCTGCCAAGAAAGTTGTCGCAGCCTCAAAGGCTGGCAAATAAACCCCAAACTTACCCGTACTTCCACGGAGCATTTTCGATGAGCATCCTGGTTGACAAAAACACCCGCGTTATCTGTCAGGGTCTTGGCAAGGCAGGAACTTTCCATGCCATCCAGTGTCGTGAATACGGCACTCAGGTGGTGGGCGGAGTGGTGCCCGGCAAAGGCGGTACCACCAAGGAAGGATTCCCCATTTTTAACACCGTGGCTGAAGCAGTCGCGAAGTCTGGCGCCAATGCCACCATGATTTTTGTTCCACCTCCAGGTGCGGCAGATGCCATCATGGAAGCTGCAGATGCCGGAATTGAAATTATTGTCGCCATTACCGAGGGTATTCCGGTTTTGGACATGGCCAAGGCCAAGCGTTTCCTGGTTACCAAGCCTAAGAGCAGGTTGATTGGCCCTAACTGTCCCGGTTTGATCACTCCCGGGCAATGTAAGATTGGTATCATGCCAGGCTATATTCATAAACCAGGCACCATCGGCGTGATCAGCCGCAGCGGCACTCTAACCTACGAGGCAGTTTGGCAGCTTACCAACCTTGGTTTGGGTCAATCCACATGCGTGGGCATTGGTGGCGATCCCATCATCGGCACCACCCAGATCGAGCTTCTGAAGATGTTTCAAGACGATCCTAACACCGAAGCCATCTTGATGATGGGTGAAATTGGTGGAACAGCGGAGGAAGAAGCCGCTGCTTATGTTCAAAAGCATGTTACCAAGCCAGTGGCAGCTTTCATTGCCGGCCAAACCGCCCCCCCGGGCAAGCGCATGGGCCACGCAGGTGCGATCATCAGCGGTGGCAGCGGTTCCGCGCAGGATAAGATTGCAGCTCTTCGCAAGGCCGGAATCCTTACCGCAGACAGCCCAGCAGACCTTGGCGTTACCCTTCAGGCAGCATTAAAGAGAGGTCGTTAAGAGCTTTCCTTTCTCTTAGGCCTCTGGTAATATTGAGGCATGAATAATTCCCACCTGCCAAGTTTTTCCGGATTTAATCGCAGGGATTTTCTTAGGCACCCCATGGGGCCATGTGGAGCGCTTGCGCTCTCGTGGTTGCTTGCCAAAGATGGCTTTGGAGCGTCTTCAGATAATTCCGTCAACCCGCTTGCTCCCAAGAAAACCCACCATCCTGCCACCGCCAAATCTGTCATATTCATGTTCATGGTTGGTGGCCCCAGTCAGATGGACTTGTTTGATTACAAACCCGAATTGAACAAGCGAGATGGCCAGGCTTTGCCAGAAAGCTTTGGCAAACCAGTCAGCCAGTTCACCAAGGGCGACACCCCTCTGCTGGCATCGAAGCGCAATTTCCAGAAACATGGAAAGTCTGGTCAGTATGTTTCCGACCTGATGCCAAACCTGGCAAACTGTGTGGATGACATCTGCTTTTTGAAATCCTGCTGGGCCAATAATAGTGTTCATGCCCCCGCCATGTATGAGATGCATTCCGGCAGAACCCTTATGGGCTACCCCAGCATTGGATCTTGGGTTACCTACGGTTTGGGAACCGAGAACGAAAACCTTCCCGCATACTGCGTGCTGCTGCAACCGGAAGGCACCCCTGAAGGCGGAGCACCATGTTGGTCGAATGCTTTCCTACCTTCGGTCTATCAGGGTACTCTTCTTCGCAAGGGCGCCAATCCTCTTCTGCACCTGAAACCGCCAGCGGATGTTTCTCCCGCAAGGCAAAGAGCCACTCTTGATTTTCTGAAAAAGATCAACCAGCGTGATGCGGATCCCTCACGATCTGATCTCGCGGCTCGGATTGCCTCCTATGAACTTGCATTTCGCATGCAAAGTCATGCCCCCGAGGCAGTGGACCTCTCCAAGGAGACAGAAGCAACCAGAAAAGCTTACGGACTGGATAAGCCTTCAACAGCGGACTTCGGAACCCGATGTCTTCTTTCACGCAGGTTGGTGGAGCGCGGGGTGCGGTTTGTACAGCTTTATTCTGGAGGTGGCCCGCTGGTAACGCAGTGGGATGCCCACGACGACATTACAACGAACCATGAAAAAATGTGCGGTCATGTGGATCAACCCATCGCCGCCCTTCTGACAGACCTAAAGGAACGTGGTCTTTTGGATACGACTCTGGTTATCTGGGCCAGCGAATTTGGCAGACTGCCAACCACACAGGGTGGCCGTGGAAGGGATCACAACCCCTACGG
>Ga0255157_1000337_pt1 | contig 13937 bp, 10 predicted proteins | sample Atl_Atlam_RepB_8_FD_183180 | JGI IMG/M metagenome (GOLD analysis project Ga0255157, IMG submission 183180) | Freshwater microbial communities from Altamaha River, Georgia, United States - Atl_Atlam_RepB_8h | ecosystem: Environmental > Aquatic > Freshwater > River | place: USA: Georgia...
TAACATTGGCACAATTTCAAAACCGATCGTTCTAATGCGCAAGCCTTTTTTTATTTCTTCTTCACTTAGATCGCCATTTTCTAAGTACTTATTCATTAATTCTTCATTGGCTTCAGCTGCTGCTTCAACCATTTTTTCGCGCCACTCTTTACATGTATCCACTAAATCAGCTGGAATATCACGATAATCAAATTTCATACCTTGAGATGAATCATCCCAATAAATTGCTTTCATCTTAATGAGGTCAACAACGCCTTCGAATTTTTCTTCAGCGCCAATCGGGACTTGAAGAGCGATTGGGTTTGCTTTTAAACGTAGGCGCATTTGATCGTAAACTTTAAAAAAGTTTGCGCCAGCTCTATCCATTTTATTGACGAATGCAAGACGTGGGACTTTGTATTTATTTGCTTGACGCCACACAGTTTCTGACTGAGGTTGAACGCCGCCTACCGCACAGTAAACCATGCATGCACCATCTAGAACGCGCATTGATCGCTCTACTTCAATAGTAAAGTCAACGTGTCCTGGGGTATCGATAATATTAATACGATGTTGATCAAATTGTCCGGCCATACCTTTCCAGAAACAAGTTGTTGCCGCTGAAGTAATAGTAATACCTCGCTCTTGCTCTTGTTCCATCCAGTCCATGGTTGCAGCGCCATCATGCACTTCACCAATTTTATGGTTTACCCCTGTATAAAAAAGAATACGCTCAGTTGTTGTAGTTTTACCTGCATCAATATGCGCGCTAATTCCTATGTTTCTGTATCTATTAATGGGGGTTGTACGAGCCACTTTGAATTACCTTTTAATTATTATGTTTAAAAACGGAAATGTGAGAACGCTTTATTAGCTTCTGCCATTCTATGAACTTCTTCACGTTTTTTCATTGCAGCGCCTTTATTTTCTGAAGCCTCTACAATTTCTGCTGCTAAACGTAAATCCATTGATTTTTCACCTCTTTTACGAGCTGCATCTCTTAGCCATCTCATCGCTAGAGCCACACGTCTTGAAGGTCTAACTTCGACAGGCACTTGGTAGTTAGCACCACCTACTCGTCGACTTTTTACTTCAACCACTGGTCTTAAATTCGTTAATGCTAGAGAAAATACTTCAATAGGATCTTTACCACTTTTCGTTTTAATTTGATCGAATGCTCCGTAGATTAATCTTTCGGCAACGGATTTTTTTCCGCTTGTCATAAGTACATTCACAAATTTAGAAACCTCTTGGCTTCCGAATTTTGGATCTTGAAGGATGATTCTTTTGGGAACTTCTCTACGTCTTGGCATATTTTGTTTACCTTAATTGAGTATTCTAAAAACTTAGGCTTCTTTAGGGCGTTTAGCGCCGTATTTAGAACGAGATTGTTTACGATCTTTAACACCGGCAGTATCCAAACTACCTCGAACCATATGGTATCGGACACCTGGTAAGTCCTTCACACGACCACCTCTTAATAAAACTACAGAGTGTTCCTGTAAGTTATGGCCTTCACCACCAATATAACTAATCACTTCGTAACCGTTCGTCAAACGAACTTTAGCCACCTTACGCAAAGCTGAGTTTGGTTTTTTTGGGGTTGTTGTGTAAACGCGCGTACACACACCTCTTTTTTGAGGTGAAGCTTCTAGAGCTGGGACTTTGCTCTTACTTTCAACTTTTTTTCGTGGTTTACGAATTAACTGATTAATTGTTGGCATCGCCTAAATCCTTAATTTTCTAACTAACTATTGATGATGACTGTCTGAAATCTCGCGACGAACACGAAGATTCCAAAAAGCCGCAAATTGTATTTTGGTTCCTGCATAATGTCAACCTATCATTCAGTCGGCGCTTCAATTTCAGGGCTAATTTGAGCCTCTTCAATTGGAGCTTCAATTTGATCGAGCGGGACTTCAACAGGATCGATATCTTCCCCAACAGCCACAGCTTTTCTTGTTTCATGATAAGCCAAACCTGTACCTGCAGGAATTAATCGACCAACAATTACATTCTCTTTGAGTCCTCTTAGGTCATCACGCTTACCTAAAATTGCAGCCTCAGTGAGAACGCGGGTTGTTTCTTGGAACGAAGCAGCTGAAATGAATGAATCTGTTGATAAAGATGCTTTAGTTATACCTAAAAGCACATACTCATACTCTGCTGGTTTTTTGCCTTGTGACAACACCAATTCATTTTCAGTTAATACTTCAGCTCTTTCGACTTGTTCACCTTGAATAAATGAAGTATCACCTGCGTCAGTAATACGAACGCGTCTCAACATTTGTCTTACAATGACTTCAATGTGTTTGTCATTAATCTTAACGCCTTGCAATCTATACACATCTTGAACTTCATCAATGATATATCTTGCTAAAGCTTCTCTGCCTTGAAGACGAAGAATGTCTTGAGGATCCGCAGGCCCATCAACTATCACTTCACCTTTTGTGACCACTTGACCGTCATGCGCTGTTACATGCTTGTCTTTAGGAATTAAAAATTCTTTTGATTCGCCCTCAAGATCTGTAATCACAAGTCTTTGCTTACCCTTGGTGTCTTTACCAAATGAAACTGTGCCTGTGCTTTCAGCTAACATACCTGCATCTTTTGGAGATCTTGCTTCAAATAACTCAGCAACTCTTGGAAGACCGCCGGTAATATCTCTTGTCTTAGAAGATTCTTGTGGAATACGCGCAATCACATCGCCCACTTTGACTTCTTGAGAATCTTTAACTGTAATGATGTAACCAAGTTGGAAAGTTACGTTAACAGATATATCACTTCCTGCTAATTTAACTTCATTACCTGAAGTGTCTAAAATTTTAATTTGAGGTCTCAAGCCTTTTGATTGACCTGCACGTTGCTTAGGATCAATTACAACCAGCGATGATAAGCCTGTGACATCATCAATTTGTTTTGCAACCGTAATACCTTCTTCAACGTTTTCAAATTTAACTTGACCAGCATATTCAGAAATAATTGGACGTGTATGTGGGTCCCATGTTGCAAGAACACCGCCGGCTTTAATTGGCTTACCATCTTGGACAACAAGATTTGCACCATAAGGCACTTTATGACGTTCTCTTTCGCGACCACTTTCATCTTGAATAATTAATTCACCATTTCGCGAAATAACTACCTGCTCATTTCGAGCGTTCGTTACATATCGCATTGTAGATGTAAATTGAATAACGCCGTTTGATTTACTTTCAATTTGGCTTACTGATGCTGCTCTAGAAACTGCACCACCAATATGGAAGGTTCTCATTGTTAATTGTGTGCCAGGCTCACCGATAGACTGCGCTGCAATCACACCGATAGACTCACCTTGGCTAATTAATTTACCTCGACCTAAGTCGCGACCATAACATTGAGAACAAATACCATGTCTTGTTTCGCAAGTCAGTGCAGTTCTTACTTTGACTTCATCAATACCAAGTGCATCAATTTTTTCAACGTGATCTTCTTCAAGTAAAGTACCTTTTGGATAAACCACTTCTTGATTTTCTGGGTTCATAATATCAAGCGCGTTGACACGACCTAAAATACGGTCGCGCAAAGGCTCTACGACTTCACCGCCCTTAACAAGCGCTTTAGTAACTAAACCATCTTCTGTACCGCAATCATGCTCAGTCACCACAAGATCCTGCGTCACATCAACTAAACGTCTTGTTAAATAACCTGAGTTAGCTGTTTTTAATGCAGTATCTGCAAGACCTTTACGCGCACCGTGCGTAGAAATAAAGTATTGAAGCACATTTAAACCATCACGGAAGTTAGCTGTAATTGGTGTTTCAATAATTGAGCCATCAGGTCTCGCCATCAAGCCTCGCATACCTGCAAGCTGTCTTACTTGAGCTGCAGATCCTCGCGCACCAGAATCAGCCATCATATAAATTGCATTAAATGATTCTTGATAAAGATCTTTGCCATCTTTACCCTTCACATTTTCACCGGTATCATTTTTAACAGGCTCTTCTTTAAGTTGTTTCATCATTGCATCAGCAACTTTGTCACCTGCACGACCCCAGATATCAACAACCTTGTTATATCTTTCGCCTTGTGTGACCAGACCTGAAATATATTGATCTTCAATTTCTTTAACTTCAGATTCAGCAGCTTCAATAAGCTGTTCTTTTTCTGGTGGAACAAGCATGTCATGAATACTGATTGAGATACCTGCTTTTGTCGCATAGGTGTAACCCATGTACATTAATTTATCAGCAAGAATTACTGTCTCTCTAATACCAACACGTCTAAATCCTGCATTAATTAATTTTGAAATTTCTTTTTTCTTTAATGCTTTATTAATTAAATCGAAAGAAAGTCCTGCTGGAAGAATTTCAGAAAGTATTGCTCTACCAACTGTAGTTTCATATCGATTTACTTTGTCAGTAGTTGTGCCATCTAAACCTAATTCAGTTTCTTTAATGCGAACTGTTACGCGCGCATGAATATCAACTAAGCCACTATCAAAAGCACGATGAACTTCTGCTACGTCAGTAAATTTCATACCTTCACCACGTGCAGCAATTTTGTCTCGTGTCATGTAATAAAGACCAAGCACAATATCTTGTGATGGAACAATAATTGGTTCGCCATTCGCAGGAGATAAAACGTTATTAGATGCAAGCATTAAGGTTCTTGCTTCCATCTGAGCCTCTAGAGATAAAGGCACATGAACTGCCATTTGGTCACCGTCAAAGTCGGCGTTAAATGCAGCGCAAACTAACGGATGCAATTGAATAGCTTTACCTTCAATCAAGATAGGTTCAAAAGCTTGAATACCTAAACGATGTAATGTTGGCGCTCTATTTAATAAAACAGGATGTTCTCTAATTACGTCCTCTAAGATATCCCAAACTTCTGGTCCCTCTTCTTCTACTTTTTTCTTTGCAGCTTTAATAGTTGTAGAAAGGCCTAACACTTCTAATTTATGGAAAATAAATGGCTTAAATAATTCAAGTGCCATTTTCTTTGGTAAACCACATTGATGGAGTTTTAATTGTGGTCCAACAACAATTACTGAACGACCGGAGTAATCAACGCGCTTACCTAAAAGGTTTTGTCTAAAACGACCTCCCTTACCTTTAATCATATCGGCAAGAGATTTTAATGGTCGTTTATTAGCACCCGTCATCACTTTGCCACGTCTACCATTATCAAGAAGTGAATCAACTGCTTCTTGCAACATACGTTTTTCATTTCTAACAATAATTTCTGGCGCTTTAAGATCTAACAATCTTCTTAAACGATTATTTCTATTAATCACTCTACGATATAAATCGTTAAGATCTGATGTAGCGAATCTTCCACCATCCAGAGGGACCAATGGTCTTAATTCAGGAGGTAGTACAGGAAGAATTTCTAAAATCATCCATTCAGGTTTGATGCCTGACTTTTGGAATGCTTCAAGCACTTTTAAACGCTTAGCAATTTTTTTAATTTTTGCTTCTGAGCCAGTTTCAGCTAATTCAGTTCTTAATTTTTCAATTTCACTATTAATATCGAGTGATTTAAGCAATTCTTTAATTGCTTCTGCACCCATCACCGCTGTAAATTCGTCACCAAACTCTTCTACTTTTGCAAGATAGTCATCTTCCGTAAGCAGTTGACCTCTCGTTAGAGGAGTCATACCAGGATCAACAACAATAAATGCTTCAAAATAAAGAACGCGTTCAATATCTCTTAAAGCAATATCGAGCACCATACCTAGACGACTTGGAAGACTCTTTAAAAACCAGATATGTGCAACTGGACTTGCTAAGTCAATGTGACCCATGCGCTCACGACGCACCTTAGATAAGGTAACTTCAACGCCACATTTTTCACAAATCACACCGCGATGTTTAAGTCGTTTATATTTACCGCAAAGACATTCATAATCTTTGATCGGTCCAAATATTTTTGCACAAAACAAACCATCTCTTTCAGGTTTAAAGGTTCTGTAATTGATCGTTTCTGGCTTCTTCACTTCACCGTATGACCATGAACGAATTTTTTCTGGAGATGCTAATGCAATCCTAATTGCATCAAACTCTTCTTCTTGTGTAACCTGTTTAAATAGGTCTAATAAAGCTTTCATCTGTGATCTCCTTAGTTTCTATCGAGGTCAATATCAATTGCAAGTGAACGGATTTCTTTAACCAATACGTTAAATGATTCAGGCATACCTGCATCAATCTTATGCTCGCCCTTCACTATGTTTTCGTATACTTTAGTTCTACCAGCAACGTCGTCTGATTTAACAGTCAACATTTCTTGTAAGGTGTAAGAAGCGCCGTATGCTTCGAGCGCCCAAACTTCCATCTCACCAAAACGTTGTCCACCAAATTGCGCTTTACCACCGAGAGGTTGTTGTGTGACAAGAGAGTAAGGTCCTGTTGAACGAGCATGCATTTTGTCATCAACTAAATGATGTAATTTAAGTACATGCATATAGCCTACTGTCACAGGCCTTTCAAATGCCTCACCTGTGCGACCATCAAACAATTTAACTTGCGTCTTATTTGCTGAAAATTGCAAGAGTTCTGTTTTTGGATCATTATCCGGATAAGCAAGATCCAACATATATTTAATATCAGACTCAGAAGCACCATCAAACACTGATGTAGCGAATGGAACACCATTTTTTAAATGTTGAGCAAGCTCTACAACTTCTTCATCATTCAATGATTTGATATCTTCTTTCTTACCAGAAGCATCGTTGTAGATTTGATCTAAGAATTTACGAACTTCAGTAATCTTTGCTTCTTCTTTTAACATTTCGCCAATACGAACCCCTAAACCTTTAGCCGCCCATCCAAGATGAGTTTCTAAGATTTGACCAATGTTCATTCGGGAAGGAACGCCTAATGGATTTAATACAATATCTAAAGGTGTGCCATCGGCCATATGTGGCATGTCTTCTACCGGGGCGATTTTTGAAACCACACCTTTGTTACCGTGACGTCCTGCCATTTTATCGCCGGGTTGAATTCTACGTTTGACAGCTAAGTAGACCTTCACCATTTTTTGAACGCCTGGGGGCAATTCGTCGCCTTGTGTTAATTTACGTTTTTTCTCTTCAAAGCGTTTATCAAACTGTTCTTTAGCAACCGCTAAATTATCTTTCAATGTTTCTAATTGTTTTGAAGCATCGTCATTACCCAAACGAATATCAAACCAATCATATCTATTAATTGAAGCTAAGAAATCTTTAGAGATTTTTTCACCTTTTTTCAAGCCTTTTGGGCCGCCAGTTGCAACTTTGTTTGTAAGTAATCTTTCGATTCTTCCAAAAGTATCATCTTCTACAATTCTTAATTGATCAGCCAAGTCTTGTTTGAAGTGTTTTAATTGATCATCAATAATTTGTTGCGCTCTTGAATCTCGATCAATACCTTCTCTAGTAAATACTTGAACGTCAATAATTGTTCCAGACATACCTGATGGCACTCTCAAACTTGTATCTTTTACATCAGAAGCTTTTTCACCAAAGATTGCTCTTAAAAGTTTTTCTTCAGGTGTAAGTTGTGTTTCACCTTTCGGTGTGACTTTACCTACGAGCACATCGCCTGATTCAACTTCAGCACCGATATAAATAATGCCTGACTCATCAAGTCTTCCAAGCATTCTTTCTGAAAGATTTGAAATATCGCGTGTAATTTCTTCTGGACCTAATTTTGTGTCTCTAGATACTACAGATAACTCTTCGATATGAATTGATGTATATCGATCTTCGGCGACTACGCGCTCTGAAATTAAAATTGAATCCTCAAAGTTGTAACCATTCCATGGCATAAATCCAACAAGCATATTTTGACCAAGCGCTAATTCACCCACATCAGTGGATGCGCCGTCAGCGATCACATCACCTCTTGCAATCTTGTTGCCAATTCTTACGAGTGGCCTTTGATTGATATTAGTATTTTGATTTGATCTTGTGTATTTAGTTAGATTGTAAATATCAACGCCAACTTCTCCATCTGCAGCTTCATCATCGTTTACACGAATCACAATACGTCTTGAATCAACATAATCAACAACGCCACCACGTTTAGCTTGAACTGTTGTACCAGAGTCAGTTGCTACTGTTCTTTCAATCCCTGTACCTACAACGGCTTTTTCTGCTCTTAAGCAAGGAACTGCTTGACGTTGCATGTTTGCACCCATAAGCGCACGATTTGCATCGTCATGCTCTAGGAATGGAATAAGAGCAGCGGCTACAGAAACAATTTGTCCAGGCGCCACATCCATATATTGAATAGGATCTACTGACGACATCGTAAATTCATTACGGTGACGACATGAAATTAAATCATCTTGAAAATGTCCTTTATTATCAAGTTCTGTATTTGCCTGTGCGATTACAAATTCACTTTCTTCAATTGCAGAAAGGTAATCAATCTTTGCAGTGACTTTTCCATTCTCAACACGTCGATAAGGCGTCTCTAAGAACCCGTATTGATTTGTTCTTGCATAAAGTGCGAGCGAATTAATCAATCCGATGTTTGGACCTTCTGGAGTTTCAATTGGACATACACGGCCATAATGTGTTGAGTGAACGTCACGCACTTCAAAGCCAGCACGCTCTCTTGTTAAACCACCAGGTCCTAATGCTGATACTCTGCGTTTATGTGTAATCTCAGATAATGGGTTAGTTTGATCCATGAATTGAGATAATTGTGATGAACCAAAAAATTCTCTAATCGCGCTTGAGATGGGCTTTGAATTAATTAAATCATGTGGCATTAAGTTATCTGCCTCAGCTTGACTTAATCTTTCCTTAACAGCTCGTTCAACTCGAACAAGTCCTGTTCTAAATTGATTCTCAACAAGCTCACCCACTGAACGAATTCTTCGATTACCTAAATGATCGATATCATCTATTTCACCGCGACCATTGCGCAACTCAATAAGCACACCAATCACAGCCAAAATGTCGTCGTTTGATAAAATGTTTGAGCCAGTTTCACCTTGAGGGCCAACGCGCTTATAAAATCTCTGTAACCAATTTGCATGTTGCTCATAAACTTTTGGATGTGCTCTTCGATTAAATTTCATACGACCTACATTAGATAAGTCATATCGATCTTCATTAAAGAATAGTCCTTTAAATAAAGCTTCAACTGCATCTTCAGTTGGTGGTTCACCGGGTCGCATCATTCGATAAATTGCAACTTTAGCGCTATATTGGTCAGGCACTTCATCTGAAGAAAGTGTTTGAGAAATATAATCACCATGATCTAAATCATTTGAATAAAGGGTATGAATTTGTCCTACGCCTACTTCAATAAATTTATCTAATACTGATTCTGTGATTTCATCGTTTGCATTAGCTATAACTTCGCCTGTATTTTTATCAATGATTGCTTTTGAAATCTTACGGCCTAAAATAAAATCTTTATCTACAGTAATTTTATTCACGCCTGCTTTTTCCATATCGCGAATGTGTTTAACAGTAATGCGTTTGTCTTTTTGGACAATTACATTTCCTCTTTTATCAGCGATATCAAATTTAGCAATTTCTCCTCTCAAGCGATCAGGAACCAACTCAAACTCAATTGATTTTGCAGTCACATGGAATGAATCAAAGTCATAATAGGTTTCTAAAATTTGTTCTGGTGAATAACCTAAAGCTTTTAACAAAATTGTGACTGGCATTTTTCTGCGACGATCCACACGGAAATATAAATAATCTTTAGGATCAAATTCGAAATCTAACCAAGAACCACGGTAAGGAATGATTCTTGCAGAAAATAATAATTTGCCAGAGCTATGGGTTTTACCTCGATCATGCTCAAAGAATACGCCAGGGCTTCTATGAAGTTGAGATACGATTACTCGTTCGGTACCGTTAATAACAAATGAGCCGTTGTCAGTCATAAGCGGAATCTCGCCCATGTACACTTCTTGCTCTTTAATTTCTTTTACTGTTGGTTTTGATGCTTCTTTATCCATAAGAGTTAAACGAACTTTGACTCTTAATGGAACACCGTATGTTAATCCGCGTTGTTGACATTCTTTTACGTCAAACGCTTCTTCACCTAAATTGTAAGTAACAAAATCGAGTCGTGCATTGCCGGAGTGACTTACGATAGGAAATACTGAATTGAATGTAGACTGAAGACCTTCACTTAGTCTTTGTTCAGGATGCGTATTTTTTTGTAAAAAAGCTGCATAAGATTCAAGCTGCATAGTGAGCAAATATGGAATATCTTGCACACGTTCTCTTTTAGCAAAACTTTTTCTAATACGTTTTTTTTCAGTAAAGGAATAGCTCATTGCGTCTCCTGGTGTAATTTTCATAAAACAATAAACTTTTAAAACTTAAGAATATTGTTTTATAAATTTTTATAAGTTTTAACCTAAAAATTATCTAAAACAAAAAATAGCAAAGGCTGACAGCAAGCTGTCAGCCATGCTAGTTAGCATTACTTAAGTTCTGCTGTAGCGCCAGCTTCTTTTAACTTAGCTAGTGCTTCATCAGCTGCAGCTTTTGCAACACCTTCTTTAATTGCCTTAGGTGCGCCATCTACTAAATCTTTAGCTTCTTTTAAGCCAAGACCTGTAATTTCGCGAACAGCTTTAATTACGTTTACTTTGTTGTCTCCTGAAGCAGTCAACATCACTGTAAACTCAGTTTTTTCTGCAGCAGCAGCAGCGCCAGCAGCAGCAGGTGCAGCAGCAACAGCAACAGCAGCTGCAGCAGCTGAAACACCAAATTTTTCTTCCATATCTTTAATAAGTTCTGACAAGTCAAGAACTGACATTGCACTTACTGCATCTAAAATTTCAGCTTTAGAGATAGCCATTTAATACTCCTAATAAAAAAATTTAAATAAATCGTTTAAAAATTACGCAGGTTTTTGATCGCGAACTGCTGCTAAACCACGAACAAATTTTGTTGGTACCTCATTAAGCGTACGAACAAATTTCGCAATCGGTGCTTGCATTGTTCCCAATAATTTTGCGAGTAATTCTTCACGACTTGGCAATGATGCTAATGCTTCAATATTTGAAGCGCTCATTACCTTATTCGGCATTGCTCCTGATTTAATAACAAACTTATCGTTTGATTTGGCAAATTCATTTAGCACTTTAGCAACAGCAACTGGATCAGTTGAGATGCCATACACTATTGGACCTACCATTTCATTGGCTAAGTCAGAGAACGCAGTTCCATCTACGGCTCTTCGAACTAATGTGTTCTTTAAGACGCGAAGATAAACTCCTGATTTTCTGGCTTGAACTCTTAATGCCGTCATTTCGCTTACACCGATACCTCGGTTTTCAGCTAAAACAACTGCTTGAGCGCCCGCGATTTGCTTATTAACTTCAGCAACCACTGCCTTTTTTTGTTCAAGATTAAGACTCAAGGTCTTCTCCTTCCGTTAAATTAAGTATTAAGTAAACTTAATACCAACATTACGGCGACCTCTATCAGGATGCTATCCTTAAGGGGTACCGCCATCTGCGTAGGCTCTAGCAAAAAATCACTAGAATTAGACTTGTAAGCACCTACGGTCTTTGAAAGCTTCACTGATATTTTCATATCAGTGAACCCAAAGTTCTTTTTAAAAAAAGCTTTCGCTTTCTTTTAATTCTTTACACTAAACTTGTTGAATCGATTCTTACACCAGCACCCATCGTGCTAGAAACCGATAATTTTTTTACAAAAATACCTTTTGTTGTTGGCGGTTTAGCCTTATTAATTGCATCAATTAATGCTGCTAAATTGCCTTTTAATTGCTCAACAGAGAATGATGCGCGGCCAATCGTACAATGCACGATACCTCCTTTGTCAGTTCTATATTGAACTTGTCCACCTTTTGCATTTTTAACTGCTGCAGCTGTGTCCGGTGTTACCGTGCCCACTTTTGGATTTGGCATTAAACCCCTTGGGCCTAATACTTGTCCTAATGCTCCAACAACTTTCATAGCATCTGGCGTGGCAATTACTACATCAAAATCCATCATGCCGCCTTTAATTTTTTCAGCGAGATCATCAAATCCAACAATGTCTGCGCCCGCTGCTTTTGCAGCTTCAGCTGCAGCGCCTTGAGCAAATACTGCAACACGTGTTGTTTTGCCTGTACCATTCGGAAGCACTAATGCACCACGAATAAGTTGATCAGATTTTTTAGCATCAATACCTAGATTAATAACTGCATCTACTGATTCATCAAATTTTGCTGTTGCTGTTTCTTTAACAAGCTGAAGACCCTCTTGTGCGGGATAAGATTTATCACGGTCAACTTTAGATCTTAGTGCTGAAATTCTTTTATTTAATGGCATCTTATACACCCTCCACTTCTATACCCATGCTTCGCGCACTGCCTGCGATTGTTCGCACTGCAGCATCCATATCAGCCGCTGTAAGATCTGCCATTTTTGTTTTAGCGATTTCTTCAGCTTGTGCTCTAGTAATTTTTCCAACTTTATCTGTATGCGGTCTTGGTGAACCTTTTTCTAATTTCGCTGCTTTTTTAATTAGAATTGATGCGGGTGGCGTTTTCATAACAAAAGTAAAACTCTTGTCTGCGAAAGCGGTGATCACAACAGGAATAGGTAATCCGGGTTCAAAAGTTTGTGTAGCAGCATTAAATGCCTTACAAAACTCCATAATGTTTAAGCCTCTTTGACCCAACGCAGGTCCCACTGGTGGACTTGGGTTAGCTTTGCCGGCTGGGATTTGTAGCTTTATATAGCCAACGATTTTCTTTGCCATTTCATTCTCCTAAATTAGGTACAAGCGCTTTCTTAAAAAGCTCCCTAGTTAATTTTTACTGCTCTACTACTAAACTTCTTTTTCTACTTGACCAAACTCAAGTTCAACTGGTGTTGCTCTACCAAAAATAACCACTGATACTTTGAGTTTGCTTTTTTCGTAATTGATATCTTCAATCGTTCCTGAGAACTCTTTAAAGGGTCCGTCAATAACACGAATCGATTCACCTTTTTCGAAAGTAAGTTTTTGCGTTGGATTAGTTTTGCTTTCATCCATACGCTGTAAAATAATTTCTACTTCTTTATCTTTAATTGGTGTTGGTTTTAAAGCGCTTCCACCAATAAATGCAGTTACTTTCGGCGTGCTTTTCACTAAATGCCAACTCTCGTCATTCATTTCCATTTGAACGAGAACATACCCTGGGTAAAGTTTTCTTTCGCTTAATGTTTTTTGGCCAGCTTTCATTTCAATGACCTCTTCTACAGGCACCAAAATATCGCCAAAAAGATTCTGAAGATTTGATCGCTCAATTCTTTCAGAAAGTCCTTTTTGAACTAACTTTTCATATCCAGAAAAAGCTTGGACAGCATACCAACGCATTGTCATTACTAACCCCGTCCCAATAACCAATTAATCATGTATGAAAAACTTACGTCTACTAACGCCAAGAAAACTGCCATCACAGCAACAAGAATAAATACAGTAATTGTCATCTGTATTGTTTCTTTTCTTGTTGGCCAAACAACTCGTTTAGATTCAACAATGGCTTCATTGATAAACCCAAATGTTTTTTGACCAAGAGCCGTTTTCCAAAAAACTATACCTGCTAATCCAAGCCCAACCAGAATGACTAGTATTCTTAGCACTAAGGCTTGATCACTTAAAAGATAAAACCCAACTATTCCTGCTACAAAAAGTAAGAATGAAAAAACAATTTTTAACTTATCTGTCATTAATACTTCTTTCTTTTAATGGCAGGCCAGGAGGGTCTCGAACCCCCAACCCTCGGTTTTGGAGACCGATACTCTACCAATTGAGCTACTGGCCTAAATATAAAATTTATCTCTAAAACTATTCAATCACCTTAGCAACAACACCAGCACCTACTGTGCGGCCACCTTCACGAATCGCAAAGCGTAAACCTTCTTCCATCGCGATTGGTGCAATGAGTGTTACTGTAATTGACACGTTGTCACCTGGCATCACCATTTCTGTGCCTGCTGGTAAATCAACAGCGCCTGTT
>Ga0255157_1000411_pt1 | contig 11771 bp, 15 predicted proteins | sample Atl_Atlam_RepB_8_FD_183180 | JGI IMG/M metagenome (GOLD analysis project Ga0255157, IMG submission 183180) | Freshwater microbial communities from Altamaha River, Georgia, United States - Atl_Atlam_RepB_8h | ecosystem: Environmental > Aquatic > Freshwater > River | place: USA: Georgia...
GGTCTTCGCACGTTCGACTTTAGCGACCAGCTCGGCGGGTATCGGCTTGCCGGTCTTATAGTGAACGGCGAATCGGTCGAGGATCTCTTTGACCGGTAGCCAGTGCTCGAGCAGTTGCGAAGGAAACTCGACGTAGTCGCGCGCGACGTTGGTGCCCGACACGCTCGGATAGTTTACGTTGCTCGATAGGCCATGTAGCGCATGGCCGAACTCATGAAAGAGGGTGACCGCATCGTCCCAACTAATGAGAACCGGCTCTCCGGGGTTGCCCTTCACGAAGTTCGAATTGTTCGACACGATGGTTTTTACCTCACCATCGAACCGCTCCTGATTTCGATAAGCGTTCATCCACGCGCCCGACTGTTTACCGACTCGAGCGTAGGGGTCGAAGTACCAAAGGCCGATGAGTTTTCCGGCCTTGTCGTCGACACGCCAGACCCGAACATCGGGGTGATAGACCGGAACGCTGCCTGCAGGCAACGCGGTGAAGGTCATTCCGAAAAGTTCGCCCGCGACATAGAACATGCCCTCGCGCAGCTTCTCGAGTTGCAGATAAGGCTTGAGCTCGTTGGTGTCGAGATCGAATTTGGCTTTGCGAACTTTCTCGGCGTAGTGACGGTAGTCCCAAGGCTCGATCTTGATTCGAGAGCCTTCTTTATCGGCGATAGCTTGCATATCCGCGACTTCCTCGCGGACGCGTGCGACTGCCGGAGTCCAGACTGCTTCCATCAACTGCATCGCGCGCTCGGGTGTGCGAGCCATGGAGTTCTCTAAGCGCCAATGTGCATGCGTCTCGAAACCCAGGAGCCGGGCGCGCTCGGCGCGTAACTGGAGGATCTGGCCGATGATGGCGTTGTTGTCACGGGCATCACCGTTGTCGCCGCGATTGACGAACACACGCCAGACTTTTTCACGTAGATCTCGACGGGTCGAGTAGGTGAGGAAAGGCTCGACTGAAGAGCGTGTGTTGGCCACGATCCATTTGCCGCTCTTGCCTCGGCGTTCCGCGTCGGCCGCGAAGCCCGCCCGTAACGAGGCCGGCAGCCCTGCGAGATCGGCGTCGCTTTCGAGGACGGTGTAGCGCTCGCTTTCGTCGGCGAGCAAGTTTTGACTAAATTGAGTAAACAGACCCGCGAGCGATTGGTTGATTTCCGCGAGACGTTTCTTTGAGGGGCCATCGAGTTTGGCGCCCGCTCGAACGAAGTTGGTGTACGTGAGCCAAGTCAAACGCTGTTCTTCGGCAGTGAGGCCGGAGGTCGTGCGGGCCTCGTAGACCGCCGCAATGCGTCGAAAGAGTTTTTCGTTCTGGGTGATGGAGTCGCGAAAGGCGGCCATCTTGGGTTCGATGTCGCGCTCGACTTGCTGAACGGCTTCATCACTCAGAGTTGAACCGAAGATGTAATAGACCGTCGAGGCGCGATCGAGCGCACGGCCCGAACGTTCCATGGCCGCGATGGTGTTGGCGAAAGTCGCTGGCGCCGGGTTATTGGCAATACGCTCGAGCTCGACGAGATGTTCAGCCATACCGGCTTCGAGAGCGGGCGCGAGTAGCGCAGGTGAGGCTCGATCGAACGGGGGCACGCCACCGTAAGGGCCCGACCAGGGCTCGATCAGGGCATTGGGGGCAGCGGCGGCAGCCGAGACGAGGACAGTGCTCATAAGCAGAGGAAGCAGTTTGCGCATGGGTAGGACCTGATCATGATGGACTGAAAAGTTCAGACTGCCGGAGCGCGTAGCGGTTCCGGATCGTGATAACCGGTGTGCTGATCTAACTTGGAATGCAACGAAAACATTCGCTCTTCTAGAAGTCGACGGATCGACTCGTATCCGTCTTCGTCGAGCTTCGCGGGAACCTCGATCGGCTGACCGATCCGCACCGTCACGGTCGCGCCCGGCTTCGGTATGAGCGTGCGATCCCAGGCGGCGTTCCAGCGCCAGCAGGGCGAGGCGGAGGCGGCGACCGGCAATAACACGCTGCCGGTTTTCTGAGCGAGCGTGATCGTGCCGAGTTGAGCGATACCGCGAGGGCCACGAGATCCGTCGATGGCGAGACAAGAGTTGAGCCCCCGATCGTCACGTTGGGCCTTGATCATTTCGACGAGAGCCCTCGCGCCACCTTTGCCTGATGAGCCGCGCGCCACTCGAAAACCGAGGCCTTCCTCGATGCGTGCCATGGCTTCGCCATCACGGCTTTGCGAGCACATGAGAATCCATCGACCTTGGGCGGGCAGACTGAAGTAATGCAGCAGCGCGAACGTACGTGAGTGATAGAAGGCGCCGACTGCGGGCTGTCGGGCCGCAACAAGATCGCGAAGGATCGACACGTCCTGTTCGTCGTAGGTCCAGGATCGACCGAGCGCTCGGTACATACGCCACCCGAAAGGTGGCAGCACTTTATGCAGAAAAAAACGGCGCAGCGGCTTGCGGGGACGTGCAGATCCATTCGCCGTACTCAAAGATTTAGGATTCGACTCGGTCAAGGTATTTAGGTGTCGCCGGTTCCGCGGCCTTTGCGGCCACCCGAAGCATGAGCATTGGCGAATGCGCCGCTCGCCATCGCGCCGATGAGCGAAAGCTCACCCGCGAGAGCGACCACGGCGCAGATTTCCGCAAACTTCGCTGCGGTGCCCGTGCCGGTGCAGCCGAGCATGGCGAGACATTCGCGGGCTGTCGGAAGGAAGGTCCCGCCGCCGACGGTTCCGACGATGAGATTCGGTAGGGTGACGGAGGCATATAGGTCGCCAGTGGCCGTGACTTCGAAACGTGTGATCGAGGTGGTGGCTTCGGAGACGCATGCGACGTCTTGACCGCAGGCGATGAAGAGCGCGGCGAGACCGTTCGCCACGTTGCCTTGCAGACCGACTGCTCCGGTTTGTGCTGCGCCTGCAATGGCTTGATCCCAGCATCGAGCCATCGCAGCCGGGTCGGCGCGCCAGTAACGGCTGACGGTACGCGCCGGAATGATGATCTCGGCCGAAGCGTTGCGACCGCGAGCGCCGAGGAACGCTTGAGCAGAGGAGCGCTTGTCGCCCGACAGCGCCGATTCGAGCAGCCAACTCACCGGTTGTGCGGGCATGCTCGGCAATAATTTCTGGCAGACCGCCTGAGTGGCGAGCGTCACCATATTTTGACCGGCGGCATCACCGGTCGAATATTCGAGCATCAAATAAACGGTGTTACCGAGAACCGATATTTTTTGACCCTGCAGTCTGCAAAACCGCGAGGTCGAGGACGCGGCCTGCTGCATGAGTGCGAATTGCGCCGGCAGCCAATCGGCGACGCGCATCGCGGTCGGCAGATCGGCGAATTCGAAGCAGGGCGCGCGTCCGACGAGTTGCCGACTACACGCCGCATTAGCGCCCCCGCACCGATTGATGACGTTGAACGCGTGCTGAAACGAGGCGACGAGCGTGCCCTCGGTGGTGGCGAGGGGCACCATGAAATCGCCCGAGGCATGGAGTCCTTTGATATGTATCGGGCCAGCGACGCCGAGCGGCATTTGGGCGTACCCGATGAAACCTTCGATGCTACCGGCGAGCTTTTCGGGTTCGAGCTCGGGAGCCGAACCACACAGGGCGTCGATTTCGAGACCCTGCTCTCGAAGGCGAGATCGTCGTTCGTCTCGCGCTTCGCGCGAGGCATCCGTCGTGGCGGGAAGTCGGCGCGGGCCGCTGCGGGTCTCCTCGGTCATCTCGACATTTTGAGCGCCAGTGCACGTGGCAGCAAGCAGGATCGTCTGCGCGCCGACCTGACCTGCGGGATAATGTCCGGGCGTCGTTTTCGAGTATCGATTTGGAGGTCGCATGCACCCTTTTCCGCACATCTACACGGTCAGTGCCTCAGCGGGCGTCTCTGGTGCCGTCAGTCTTGATTCGCCGGGGCTGTCCACTCTGCCGAGCGAGCCGCCTGTCGAGTTCGGTGGCCCCGGGGACAAGTGGTCGCCCGAGACCCTGCTTACGGCGGCACTCGTCGATTGTCTGGTGCTGAGTTTCAGGGCCGTAGCCGCTGCGTCACGCTTCGAATGGTCGCGTTTGGAGTGCAAGGTCGAAGGCAAGCTCGACCGGGTGGAGCGGGTCAGTCAATTCACCGAGTTCACCGTTCATGCGACGCTCACGATACCGGTCGGAGCCGATCACGACCGCGCACGCACTTTGCTCGCGAAGGCTGAGCAGGTGTGCCTGATCTCGAGTTCTCTCAAGGCGAGCAAGCACCTCGAGATCACCCTCATCAACGGCTGAGTCGTTCTTCGCCCCGCATCAGGGCGCCGATACGCTCGGGTGCGACGAGATGACAGTAGTGATTGCCGCGGAAGCTCTTCGGCATGATTTTCCATCGCCAGTCTTCCCACTCGGCGAAGAGTGCCGAGGCGCGCAGATGCAGTTTGCCGTCGCTGCCGACGGACGCGTCGGCGGGTGAGCCGATCCAGCCTGATCCCGTGTAACTCAGGGTATCGGCATCGAGCATGACCTGGTGAGGCGCAAACGCCGAGGACGCGCGCGTCTGCTCGTCGAAGGTGGCCCAAAGCTGCACCACCATCTCGCGATGGATGTCGCGGCAACTTCGAGGCGGCAGCGCCGGATCTCGCGCGGCCGAAACGCCGTGCTCGGCTCGAAGGTGATCCGCGCTCTTGGTTTTGCACGAGATGCCGAGCAGACGTCCATCGGCGTCGGTCTCAGAAAATTGCTGAGTCTCGATGGGCTTCGCGCGGGCTTTCGACTCGGTGAACGCCTCTTTGGTCGTATGAATTTTATTGGTGAGCGGCAAGGCGGTGTCGACCAATTTGCGCTGCACGAGGGCGCAGAAGTCGCGGTGACTCGTGGTGAGCGACGCGGGCGCAGTGTTGGGGGCGGCCCAAAGATTACTTCCCGGCACCGATGTGAGTATGGCGAGAGCGACGATCGAGATGGTGTGCGCCGCGCGGGTCACAGTGTTCATGGAAGCCTCCCCGGATACCTGCCACTACGCCCGGAGTTTATCATCGGGGTATGAGAAAGCCGTTGTTATCCCGGGTGATGACGCTCGATGCCGCCACCATCGATGAGTTGTATGGCCTCGAGCCCGTGTTCGAGCCCGGGGATCACGCGGCTGCGACCTCGGAGCTTGGGGTATTCGTCGAGCTGCAATGCCCGTGGTGCGGAGAGCCCTACGGCTCGATGCTCGACCTCACCGAGTCCTCGCGAAGCTACATCGAAGATTGTCAGGTGTGCTGCAGACCGATCGAGGTGAGGCTCGAGGTCAGCGAGCGCGGCGAGCTCGAGCAGGTTTCGACGAGCCGGGTCGATTGAGCGACGCCTTCCGCGTCAGACCCGACGAAACATCTTCGTCGCCACCTGAATTGCGCGATGAAAAAAGCTCGGTCCGTGCCGCCTCCGTGATGATGGCGACCGCCGGATGCTTGATTCGACGCTCGGTCGAGATGGCGTAGAACTTGGCCTTCGGCTCGTCGAGTCGACCGAAGCTCACCACTCCGTACTGTCTGAGAATTTCGTCCTCGATTGCGAGCGGCGCAGCAAATGCGCCGACTCCGTGCTGCGCGAAGGTTTTGACGAGAGCGCTGTCGTCGAGTTCGCCGACGATGCGCGGCGTGACACCGTGTCGCTCGAACCACGCCTCGAGCACGCGTCGATTGGCGCTGCGATCGGTGGGTAATAGCAAGGGCGCGTCGTTCAGGCTACGCGGAAAATCGGACTGCAGTGTGGCAGCCAAAGATTGTGTGGCGAAGAAACCGATTTCGGACTCACCGAGCAAATGACTGAATGCCTTGATGGGTGTGTCCGTGGGCGCGGCACTCGTGGCGAGTACGAGGTCGAGCCGGTGCGCGGCGAGGTCGGCCATCAGCGCGGGGAGCGGCGCTTCGTGACAAGTCACGTGAAAATGTCCGTCACCGGTCAGCAGCGGTTCGAGGATCCGAAACGTGACGAGTTTAGGGACCGCATCGGCGACACCGATCGCGACGGCGCGGCTGCCTTGCGTTCGAGCGCCTCGCAGTACGCTGGCGAGCTCGAGCCCCTTTGGGAAGATTTCTTCGGCATAGGTGTAGGCAAGACGGCCGAGGTCAGTCGGCACCAAGCGGCGCCCTTGACGCTCGAGTAACGCGCCCTGCAATTGATCTTCGAGGAGTTTGATCTGGCCGCTGACGGTTTGGGGCGTGATGTGGAGAGCCGCCGCCGCCGGAGCGACGCCGCCCTCGCGAACGACCGTCCAGAAATAAAGCAGGTGGGTGTAGTTGAGATGGCGCATGGGCCTGATAAATGTTCGATAAAAACGAATTATAAGTAAAGAATAATCGATTTTTCCGTAATGAGCGTGGGGGTTTAGCCTGCCGGTATGAGTTCTCCCTCTCCTTGGCACACGATCGGCCGTCACGACGTGCTGCCTGCCACGAAGCACGACGACCGGGCCCGGTTCGATATCGTGGCTCACCTCAACGCTCAGATTGCTCAAACGCTGTCGCCCCGCGTGAAAACGGCCTACGAGGCCCGGGCGCGGCAGGCTTTCCGGTTACGACACGGCCGAGATCCGGTCGACCGGCACGAAGTTGCCGAGGCGATGCAGCGTGAGCCTGCGTATCGAGTTTTCAGTCTCGTGCGTCGCAACACGATGGAGATTCGCCAACACGCGGGCCGACAACTCGTGGCGCGGCAAGCCGAGGCGCTGCGTGATCGTGCGAAATGGGCCAACGATGGCGCCCGAACTCTGCAACTCGATCCGACCCTCGAAGCGCCCCGGTACGTGTCGGCGGTCGATACCCATCTCATGCGCGGCGGTTACACGGCCGAGCGCATGACCGACGACGTGACAAATCCTGCGAACTACGACGCGGGGATGTATACGACGACAGGTGGTGCGGGCGGACCGTGGAACGACGCCGCGGGTAGGGCATTGGTCGATTGGTTGAAGCGTGAACATCCGCAGTTCAATCCGCGGCGCATCGTCGACCTCGGCTGCGGACTCGGACACAACACCTTGCCGTTGCGCGCAGCTTTTCCGGAGGCCGACATCGTCGCGATCGACGTGTCGGCGCCCATGTTGCGCTACGGCCATGCGCGCGCCCGATCGCTCGGCGTGTCGGATGTGACCTTCATGCAGGCCGATGCGACGAAGACACCACTCGAAGACAGCTCCAGTGATCTCGTCTTCACGACGATGGTCTTGCACGAGACGTCTCGTCAGGCCTTACCGCAGATTTTTTTGGAGTCCCATCGTCTGTTACGCGCAGGCGGCCTCACGGTGCATCTCGAGCAGCCGCCGTATCGAGGCCTCGATCCCTTCGAGCAGTTCATGCGCGATTGGGATGGTCGGTTCAACAACGAGCCGTTTTGGAGTGCCTTGCATGAATCGGACTTGCCGGCGTTACTCGTGAAGGCGGGTTTCGGCGCGGGCAACGTGTTCGAGTCGCGATGCTCGGCGTTGCCGCCGTCGCAGACGGTCATCAAGAACGAAGATTTCGGACGAGCGCCCTCGTGGTATGTGGTGGGTGCGTGGCAAGCGGCGAAAGGAATCGCCTCACTCGGATAGCATGGAAATGGATCACTCCCTCCCGCAGATCGCTGACCCCATCCCGCGCGCGACCCCCGCAGAAACGGGGCGCCGTCCGGAAGCCCCTCAGTTTACGGACGATCCGATGCTCGATCGTCTCTATGGCGTGACGCTCGCGTTAGTGTCTGAATTGGCCGTTACGCGCTCGCGTCTCGATGCGCTCGAACGCGTACTCGCTCGTCGTGAACTCGTGGATCAAGACGAGGTGGAGGCGTTCGTGCCAGAGCCTGCGGCGGCAGATGCCCGTAGTCGTCTGCAAGCGGAATACTTGGAGCGAGTACTGCGCGCACTCGAATGATTTCGCGACGCGGACGAATTGCCACGTCGGCCATAGCCACGTCGGCCATAGCCACGTCGGCCATAGCCACGTCGGCCATCGCCACGTTGGCCATCGATAATCGTCTTGGTGTGTTTTTGTCTTAGCGTTTTTTGAACGCGGGATGCCGGACGGTATCGCCTTTTTTGATCCCACGACGCTCGCTTTCGCCGCCTCGCAGTTCGAGTACGGCGCGTACGGGCGTGTCGGGACCGATCGGATCGAGAGAGAGCGGCGGCGTGTTCGCGAAGATCTCGACGACTCGCCCACGCTCGTCAATGAACAACATGTCGAGCGGGATGAACGTGTTCTTCATCCAGAACGAGGAGATTCGGGGCGCCTCGTTGATGAACAACATGCCCTGCGAGGCCGGGAGATCGCGAACGAACATCAGACCTTGTCGCTGACGATCAGGGGTGTCGGCTACCCAGACGTCAAAGAGCTGGGGCCCGCTTGCGCTTTGGATCGTGACACTGCTTCGCGGGAAGGTGGAGAGATCTTGCAGTGCGGGTTCGGCCGCGCCGACCCGCGCCGCCAACAGCAAGACCAGAATCGCGGTGAAGATTTTGTTCATGAGCGCTCGAGCATACCCGCGCCGAGATCGTTGAGGCACCTGTCGACCCATGAGCTCGTGGTGTTCCAGCGAGAAGACCAGTCGAGGAGCGTGTCTCGTCCGAGTTCGGTGATGCGGTAATAGCGTCGCGGTGGACCGGAGTACGACGGAACGATTCGGCTCGTGAGTAACCCGGCTGCCGAGAGGTTGCGCAGTATCGGATAGAGGCTGCCCTCCGCGAACGGATGCTCGCCATCGGCCGTCAGGCTGCGCAGCCGACGGGCGATGTCGTAGCCGTAGAGGTCCTCGTTGCTGCTCGCCAAGGTGGCGAGCAGCACGAGAGCCAAGGTGCCGGAGTTAAGATCTTTTTGGAACTTGGCGCCGATGCTAGTAGTCACTTGTTACTACAATGCACTAACTAGCATTAACTTTCAATTAATAGTCAGCTTCCCGCCTTCCAAGTACCACCCTGAAAGCCACAACCAACTTCGATGCTGCTCGCTTCGCCGTCGTAGTAGTGCACCGAGGAGTCCGGCTTGGCGCAGGTACCGACCCGCCCCGAGGCAGGGCAGGCGCCGGGAGCGAACGTCGCGCCACTGTTTTGGTCGCGCTTTCCGGTTTCTTCGCATTGAGCGGCCGTCGAGGGGTCGATGCAGGCCTTGAATGGGCCGGCCCACTGATTTTGGAGATTGAAGCGGCAATGTCCGCCGACGTCGGTGTTCGCAGGCGGTTGCTGCGCAGCGAGTGACGAGACCGAAAATAACGCCACTGCGCAGAACACGATGCGCCGCAGGGTTTGATGTGCGTGATCGAACATGGAAACTCCGAGAAAATGGGAAGGACCCCTTCGAGCCTACTGCCGCTCCTGCCTAGCGAGTAGACTTGTCTCGGTCTTGGTCCACGTTGCGGGGATCCTATTCGTGCTTCGCAAGCGACTTGCCCTTCTCTTGGTGTTTGCGCTGCTGTCGGCGTGTGGCGCACTCGGGCCGCGGCTCGAGGCGCCTAAGCTTGCAGTCGCCAAAGTCGAGCTCGTCAAAGGCGATCTCTTCGAGCAGCGACTGAGGGCGCGTATGCGCGTTCAAAATCCGAACGACCGTGAGCTTCGTGTGCGAGGGGTGACCTACACCATCGAGTTGGGTGGCGAAGAGCTCGGTCGTGGACTCTCCGGCAGTAGTTTCGTGGTGCCGGCGCGGGGTGAAGCGGAGTTCGACATGCTGGTGACCGCCAATCTCGCGGGTACTTTGCTTAAGTTACTCGAGCGCGCGCGTCAGAGTGGCGGCGCGCCCAACGAAATCACCTACCAGCTGCGCGGCGAAGTGAAGCTCGACAGCGGACTCATCAGAACCGTGCCCTTCAACGAGAAGGGTCAGTTGTCGTTGCGATAGGGGTTCGCCGGATGACGTTCGGGCGAATCATGCTGGTCATCACCGTGCTGATGCTCATCGCAGTATCAATCGCAATCGGTTGGTATGCCGCGACCTGGCCCACACGCTAAAGACAGTCGATCTGCGTCTCAATTTTTTGGTCTGAGTTTCAATCCGAAGATAACGTCGATAACACACGGAGTTTTTCATTATGGCAACAGCACTCTGGGTCCTTCTCGCTGCGATGCTCATGCCCGTCATTTGCGGGGGCATCGCCAAATTCAGTGGCGGAGATGATCGCTACGACAACGCCAATCCGCGTGAGTGGCTTGCGCGTCGCACGGGTTACCAGGCGCGCGCAAATGCCGCTCAGGCTAATTCTTGGGAGGCGCTCGCAACCTACATCGCAGGACTCGCGGCGGCCTTCATCGGCGGCGTCGATCCGGCATCGGTCGGGCTGATCGCCTCGATATTCCTGGTGTCTCGCATTGCCTACGTGGCCTGTTATGTCGCAGATCTCGCCACGTTGAGATCGCTCACTTGGCTCGTCGGTTTCGGCAGCTGCGTCTGCTTGATCGTGATGGGTGCCCAGCGCATCGTGTGATGGATATCCCCGTACGTCAATCGTCGAACACCTCGCGCAAGCTGCAGGCCCACATCAGGGGCCTCGTCGGCAAAGCGATCGAGGATTATTCGATGATCGAGGAAGGCGACAAGGTGATGGTCTGCCTCTCCGGAGGTAAAGACTCGTACACAATGCTCGACATCCTGATGTCGTTGCAGCGTAGCGCACCGGTTAAGTTCGAGTTGGTGGCGGTCAATCTCGATCAAAAACAGCCTGATTTTCCGGAGCACGTGCTTCCTGAATATCTGACCGCCCTCGGCGTACCGTTTCACGTGATCGAGCAAGATACCTACTCGGTCGTCAAGCGTGTCATCCCCGAGGGCAAGACGATGTGCGGGCTCTGTTCTCGAATGCGTCGCGGGGCGCTGTATCGCTGGGCCTCTGAAAACGGTGTGACCAAAGTTGCGCTAGGTCATCATCGTGACGATATCGTCGAGACGCTCTTTCTCAATATGTTCTTCGGCGGTCGTCTGAAGGCGATGCCACCGAAGCTGCGCTCCGAAGACGGACGGCACATCGTCATCCGTCCGCTTGCTTACGTGCCCGAGCGAGATATCGAGCGGTACGCTCGCGCGCGGCAGTTTCCGATCATCCCCTGCAAACTCTGTGGTTCACAAGACAACGCGCAGCGCCGCACGATCAAACAAATGTTGCAGGAATGGGAGCGTGTGCATCCGGGACGAACGGAGTCGATTTTTTCGGCGATCTGCAGAGTCGAGGCCGGACATTTAGCCGACCCCGCGCTGTTCGATTTCTCCGCTCTTCGCGCATCGAGCGAGGATCTAGCGAGGAGTGAGGCGAGTGACGCCTGACGCAGGGCTTCCTGACTTCGATGCCGACGCACTGGCTGCGGTGGCGCGATTACGCAGTCGTTTTCGTGGCGCATTACTCGGTCTTGCACTAGGCGAGGCACTCGCTGCGCCTGCGCAACTGTCGAAACCGGGCAGCTTTGCACCGATCCGCGATCTCATCGGCGGCGGACCCTTCGATCTCGCACCGGGCTCCTGGACCGATGATACGGCGATGGCGCTCTTGCTCGGTCAGAGTGTTCTCGAGTGCCGAGGATGTGATCCGCTCGACCAATTGAGTCGATTTCGACGTTGGCAACGCGATGGCGAAGGCTCGCTCTGCGGCGAGTGTCTCGGGATCACAGCGAGTGTCAGCCGCGCGCTCGTGGACGGAGAGGCGTCGGACAATGTACGCGATGGGGCCGATGCGCTCGTCCGTGTGGCGCCCCTCGTGCTGTGGCATTACGCCGATGAGCAGGCGTTGATGAAAGACCTCGAGCCGATGATGCGAGTGACGTGTCGGGAGTCGTCCACGCTCGATACTCTGACAGAGTTCGCATCGATGATGCATGGTGCGATACGCGGT
>Ga0255157_1000418_pt1 | contig 11687 bp, 12 predicted proteins | sample Atl_Atlam_RepB_8_FD_183180 | JGI IMG/M metagenome (GOLD analysis project Ga0255157, IMG submission 183180) | Freshwater microbial communities from Altamaha River, Georgia, United States - Atl_Atlam_RepB_8h | ecosystem: Environmental > Aquatic > Freshwater > River | place: USA: Georgia...
ACACTGTGGATGGACGACTCTCGGTTATCGGGCAGTGTCCGCCTCGAGGACCCCATTCATCTCGCCGTCGATGTCGACCAAATCGACTTCGAGCGTTACGCCGCCGCTCTGGAGGGAGGCGGGGGCTATGACCCCGATGCGCCGCTCGTTTTTCCGGGTAAATTGCTGCGAAGCCTTCCGCTCGACGGACGTATCCGCTTCGGCAAGATCAGTGCCCGCGGTGCGAACTTGGTCGGGGTTTCGTTGCGGATGGAGTCCACCCCGGCGGATGCGCCAGCCCCCCGGTAGCAGCTATACTCCGGCCCGACTTTCCCAAGGGCCTTTTGGATATCGTCGTGAGTAAACAGGACTCCCAGTTCTTCAATATCTTCAGCATCGTGCTCGGCATCCTCATCGTCATCGCGATCTTGCTGTTCGCGTTGGCGAGATCGGTGGGCCGCGAGACCCAAAGCGCCCATCTTTTGCTCGACCCCAAGTACGTCGCTGACGTCGAAAAAAATCTCACGACGGGGCGAGTCGCCATCGCTGGCCAAGACAACTCCGCTCTCGCGATCGTTCCGGCCGCGGGGGCCGTCGTGGCGCAGCTCGCTATTCCTACCGACGGAATCGGCGTTTACGAGCAAGTGTGCGGCGCGTGTCATCTCAACGGCATCGGCGGAGCGCCGCGCTCCGACGATAAATCTGCTTGGGCGCCGCGTATCGCGCAAGGCAAAGACACGCTCTACAAACACGCGATCGAGGGCTACGCGGGTAAAGCAGGCGTAATGCCCGCCAAGGGCGGACGCACCGATCTGCCGGATGACCTGGTTAAAGCTGCTGTCGACTACATGGTAACCAAGGCGCAGTAAGCGCCCGTCGCTCACCTAAAACTCTGTCGCAGTGCAGCGGCTTGGAGTACATCCGAGTCGCTGATCTCTGCGGACTCTCTCAAATCGGCAATCGTTCGGGATACGCGCAATAAGCGATCTTGCGACCGAAGGCTTCCACCTTGCGAAGCGCGGGCGGATAACAACACCCGATGCGCCGCATGACCGAGACGGCATGCGGCGGTGAGCGCTCTACCCTCCAACGAAACATTCAGACAACCCTGGCGTTCGATCTGCCGCGACCGCGTGGCGATGATCTTTGCTCTAAGGCGGCGCTCGTCGTCGACCTGCGCCGCTTCTGCTGCGGGGTGATGCTGAGTGCGGCGATGCTCGGCGAGATCGGCATCACTCACCGACTCGAGCGCGACCCTAAGATCGAGTCGGTCGAGTAAGGGCCCCGACAGTCGCGCTCGATATCGCTCGACGGCCGCCGGCTTGCAATGACAACCCGCGAATCGGGAACCCGCTTGCCCACAGGGACACGGATTCATGGCGGCGATCAGCTGAAAGCGAGCTGGGTATTCGGTTTTGGCGCCAACACGAGATATCGCCACTCGACCGGTTTCGAGCGGCTCGCGTAGCGCCTCGAGAACTCGCCGATCGAACTCGGGCAGTTCGTCGAGGAACAGCACCCCTCGATGTGCCGCAGTGATTTCGCCAGGCCCTGCCGCCGGGCCTCCGCCGATGATGGCGCTTGCCGATGCCGTGTGATGTGGCGCGCGGAATGGTCGATGCACCACCGCGGGTAATGACGCAGCCGAGAGCGACATGATCGTCGCAACCTCAAGCGCCTCTTGGCTCTCAAGCCGCGGCAGTAACCAGGGTAAGCGCTCTGCAAGCATCGTTTTGCCGCACCCAGGCGGGCCCATCATGAGGAGGCTATGCCCGCCAGCCGCCGCGATGACCAGAGCGCGCTTGCCGATTGGCTGTCCGCACACATCGGATAACCGCAAGCCCTCGACAGCATCATCGTCTGCGTTGGTGTTCGCCTGTCCTGCGGTGACGGAACCCGATAAAGATGTCGTCTGAATTTCTTTGATTGCGAGCCTGTCGCACACGGAACGCAAACTGTCGGCAACCCACGCTTCGAGATTGGGGCACCAGTTGAGTTCGTGACGATTCCCTTGTGGCAACACCACAGAGTGACCGTCCATCGCTGCCGCGGCCGCAGCGGGTAACGCTCCGCGAATGGCTCGAAGATCGCCCGATAAACCGAGCTCACCAAAGAACTCGAGCGTATCTAAAGAGCGGCTCGGTACGACTTGCTCACTGGCCACCAAGATGCCGACGGCGATGGCGAGCTCGAAGCGACCCCCATCCTTGGGTAGCTCGGCAGGCGCGAGGTTGATCGTGATGCGACCGGCCGGAAACTCGAAACCCGAATTGACGAGTGCAGCTCGGACTCGCTCTTTGCTTTCTTTGATCTCGGTGGCAGGCAGGCCAACGATATTGAAACATGGCAAGCCGGCGCCGAGATGGACCTCGACATCGACACGAGGTGCGTTCAGGCCGACTTGCGCACGACAGAGAATGCGCGCGACCGACATGGCGGACGATCAGTCGCGGGTCGTGGCGGCGAGACGGGCTTCGAGTTGGGCAAGTCGTTGCTCGACATCTTCAAGACGGGCGCGAGTTCGCTCGAGCACTTTGGTCTGCGCAGTGAACTCGTCGCGGGCGAGTAGATCGAGGCGGGCCAGATTGGCGCGCAGCACCGCTCGGAAATTGGCCTCGAGGTCGTGACGCATGTTCTGCACGGTGGGCGGCATGCTCTCGAAGAGTCTGCGAGCGAGATCGTCGACGCGGAAATCCATGTTGCTTCCTCCTTTGCCCCCTATTGACGCAGGCGGTTTCGCCCGAAGCGCCAAAACGGTGCGCCAAACTCGAAAAAACCCGAAAAAATGGCCCGAATCACCCGGTTTGAGGCCGTCGGGGGATGGCATGGAATCTGCAAAACCCCAGATGCGGACCAGACGTTGCGAAGGATAACGCGATGTCGGGCCACGCGCCGAGCGGCATTAACCCTCGGATCGTTCGGTTTGAGGCCGTCGGGGCAGACATGCGATGAAGGCGTGGCGATGAAAATGATCACCGCGATCATCCGGCCCTACAAGTTGGACGATCTCGAAATGGCCGTGGCTCAGATCGGTGTGCAAGGCATGACCGTGATGGAGGTGCAGGGCTATGGCGCACAGCACGGGCATGCAGAGGTTTATCGCGGTGCGGAGTACCGCGTCGAGTTCGTACCACGGATGCAGGTCTTGATTGCCGTCGACGAAAGTATCGTCGAGCCCGTCATCGAGGCCATCGCCAACGTGACGCGAACGGGCAAAGTCGGAGACGGCAGGATTTTCGTAACGGACATCGAGCAGGCCATTCGTATTCGCACCGGCGAGACCGGTGTGGCGGCAACCTGATTACACGGCGAGCAGGGAGAGAGACATGAAGATGACGAAAGATGGGATCACATCGTTAGCAGGTGGGCAGCGCAAGGCCTTTAGCTTTGCGGCACTCATGGTCGGCTTGCTTGCACCGGCAATTTCACTTGCGCAGGACGCGCCGACCCCGGACAAAGGCGATGTGTCTTGGATGATGGTGTCGACGCTTCTTGTCGTGCTGATGACGATTCCAGGTCTCGCACTTTTCTATGGTGGTCTCGTTCGATCAAAAAACATCCTCTCCGTGCTGATGCAGGTGATGGTGGGTTTCTCCCTCATCGTCGTGCTGTGGTGTATCTACGGGTACTCATTCGCCTTCACTGAAGGCGGCGCCTTCATCGGCGGTACCGATCGGCTCTTCCTGAACGGGGTCTGGGATCCGGTTGCCGGAACCTTTGCCTACGCAGCGACCTTCAGTAAAGGAGTCGTCATTCCGGAAATTAGTTTTGTGGCCTTTCAGGCAACCTTTGCAGGCATCACCTGCGCCCTCATCGTCGGCGCCTTTGCCGAGCGTATGAAATTCTCGGCGGTGCTGATCTTCATGGTGATCTGGTTCACCATTTGTTATCTGCCGATCGCACACATGGTCTGGTTCTGGATGGGTCCCGACGCTTACACCGACCCGAGTGTCGTCGATGATTTGAACTCCAAAGCGGGACTACTCTGGCAGTGGGGTGCACTCGACTTCGCGGGCGGCACCGTCGTCCACATCAATGCCGGTATTGCAGGACTTGTCGGCGCCTATATGGTGGGCAAGCGCGTAGGCTACGGACGCGAACCCATGCCGCCGCACAACCTCGTGCATACGATGGTGGGCGCCTCATTACTGTGGGTGGGTTGGTTCGGATTCAACGCGGGCTCAGCGCTCGAAGCGGGCAACTTTGCGGCCCTCGCCTTCCTCAATACCCTGCTCGCGACAGCGGGCGCCGTGGTCGCCTGGTCCTTTGCCGAGTGGGCGCTGAAAGGTCACGCTTCCATGCTCGGAGCCGCCTCGGGTGCAGTAGCCGGTCTCGTCGCGATCACTCCCGCGGCGGGTAATGTCGGAATGATGGGCGCGCTCATCATCGGTATCGTCGCGGGCCTCATCTGCCTCTGGGGTGTCACGGGCCTCAAGCGATTACTCAAGGCCGACGACTCCCTCGACGTGTTCGGTGTTCACGGCATCGGAGGCATTTTGGGAGCGCTCCTGACGGGTGTGTTCAACCATCAGAGCCTCGGCGGCCCGGGTCTTGTCACCGATTGGGTCACCGCCTCGGTCGGTTCGAATCCGATCGCAACGCAGGTGCTCACTCAGGCGAAGGCGGTCGGTGTCACGATCGTCTGGTCCGCCGTCGCAGCGTTCATCGCCTTCAAAATCGCCGACCTCATCGTAGGCCTGCGCGTGGCCGAGGAATCCGAGCGCGAGGGTCTCGACACCAACGAGCATAACGAGCGGGCGTACACCAGCTGATTGATTCGAGTTTTATTTCGTCCCCTGTATAGCCTAGGGGCGGCAATCGAACGGTTGCCGCCCCATTTTTTTAGCGTCGGTTTGCGCATCCGCCGTTCGATGATGGCCTGCTAAACTCTCGGGCATGCAAGTCGGATTCATCGGCCTCGGTGCCATGGGGATCTCCATGGCGCGTAATCTTCACAAAGCGGGGCTGCTCACCGCAGTCTGGAATCGAACCCACGAGAAGTCCGCCGCGCTCGCAGTCGAACTCGGTTGTCACGCTGCCTCGAGCCCGGCAGATCTCGCTGAGCGTTGCGACACTGTGGTGCTATGCGTCTCTGCGGACGCTGATGTACTCGAGGTTTTACGCGCCGCAATACCGACCATTCGATCAAATGCGCTGGTCATAGACTGCTCGACCGTCAGCGCCGACACCGCTCGCACGGCAGCGACCTTGCTTGCCGAGCGCCACGCTGCGTTTTTGGACTGCCCGGTGAGCGGCGGCGTGGAAGGAGCGCAGAAAGGCACCCTCGCGATCATGTGCGGCGGCGATGCTGCAGACTTTGAGCGCGCGCGTCCGGTGCTTGAGGCCATGGGCAAGACGATCAGTCTGTTCGGGCCCCATGGGGCGGGACAAGCCACGAAGGCGACCAACCAAATTCTTTGTGCCGGTATTATCCGTACCGTCGCGGAAGCCATGGCCTTCGCGCGTGCTCAAAAATTACCGCTCGAGTTACTCGTCGACACGTTAGGTAAAGGCGCAGGCAGCGCGTGGTACTTCGTCAATCGGGCACCCAATATGATTCGTGGTGCTTTTCCTGCAGGCTTCAGAGTGCGCTTGCACGAGAAAGATCTGCGCATCTGTCGCGATATGGCTGCTGCCTGCGGTGTCGTGCTTCCCGTGGTGGACGACATGCTGCGTGAATATGGGGAACTGATTCGTCGGGGCTACGGGGACGAAGATATCTCCGCGGTGTACCGGCTCAAATGGGAGCTGTTCGAGAACGCTTCTTTCCATAACCCTCCGGAGGGCGAGATCTCGGCCTTGCTGCGTCGGGTGCGAACCATCGCCATCGTAGGCCTCAGCGCCGATCGCGCTCGCCCGAGTCATAGCGTCGCGCGATCTCTGCAAAAGTTCGGTTATCGCATCATTCCCGTTACGCCCTCCGCCACAGAAATTCTGGGTGAGCGCTGCGTGCCTTCGCTCGATCGACTCGGCGATGTTCTCTCGCCGGGCGAAACCGTCGATCTCGTCGACGTATTCCGACGACCCGAACATGTTTCGGCCATCGTCGACGACTGCATCCGTCTAAAACTGCCTGCGTTATGGCTGCAAGACGGCGTCATCGACGAGGCTAGCGCGCGCCGAGCTCGTAATGCAGGCATCTTCACGGTGATGGATCGCTGCCTGTTTCGCGACCGCGCGGCGATGGGCTGATCTCGGAGCTCGGTCATGACGCTTCAGTTCACCAAAATGCACGGTCTCGGCAACGACTTCATGGTCGTCGAGGCCCAAACCGACGAGCGTCTGCCAGACGCCGCGACGTGGCGCAAACTGGCTGATCGTCACACCGGAATCGGCTTCGACCAAGCGCTCGTGATTTTGCCGCCTCGCCAACCCGACGCGGTCGCGTTCTACAAAATATTCAACGCCGATGGCGGTGAAGTCGAGCAGTGCGGCAATGGCGCTCGGTGTGTTGCCGAGTGGTTGAGACTATCCGGGCGTCTCAGCTCAGAGCTCCTCGAAAACGGCTTCACCCTAGACAGTTCTGGCGGGCGAATCGAAGCGCGCTTCGTCAAGCCGGGTATGGTTTCGGTGAATATGGGCATCCCGGTTTTTTCGAACGAAGGCAACACGACACTTTCAGTCGCAGACCAAAATGTCACATTCATCGAAGTCTCGATGGGTAATCCTCATGTCGTCCTACGTGTCGATGAGGTCGATGTCGCACCCGTCGCGGTTCTTGGGCCTGCGCTCGAATCGCATCCGAGATTTCCCAACAGAACTAATGTAGGGTTTTTGCAGGTGGTCGATCGTTCCCATGCTCGTTTGCGAGTCTTCGAGCGCGGAGTCGGCGAAACCCGGGCCTGCGGGACCGGCGCCTGTGCTGCGGTCGCGGCGGGGCGACGCTCCGGTTGGTTCGAGGACGCGGTTGAAGTCCTCTTGCCCGGCGGATCGCTTCAGATCAACTGGCACGGTGGAAACTCGGCGCTCTGGATGACAGGACCCGCAGAGCTTGCCTACCGGGGCGAGGTTAATATTCTTTGAGGAGCATGACGATATGAGCAGTGCGGACGACGTTGCACAGTATTTGAAACAGCATCCGGACTTTTTCGACTCTCACCCGGAGCTCCTCGAACACCTTCACGTACCGCACGGCGGTAACGGCACGGTATCTCTCGTCGAGCGGCAGCTCAAAGTTTTACGCGAGCGACAGGCAGCCAGTCGTGAGCGACTCGCCGAGCTCGTCAGGGTAGCGCGCAATAATGATCAACTGGCCGATCGCATCCATAAGTTGACGCTGCGCTTGCTGCATGCCCGGAGTGCATCCGAGGTATGCGCCCAAGTCGAAACCTCTATGCGAGAGGACTTCGACGTCACACCCGCTCAGCTCGTACTTGATGCGGCTAAACGCCCGATGCTCGAATCATTGCTGTCTGCGGGTAAGCCTCGTTGCGGTCACTTCTCAGAGGCCCAACGAAAGAGCGTTCTTGGCGATGCAGGTGCGAGCATCGCATCAATGGCGCTCATTCCGCTCGGACCGGGCGCCACACTTGGCGCACTCGTACTCGGCAGCGTAGATGCCGATCGATTTAACCCTGCCGTCAGCACGGACTTTCTAGCACGTATCGGTGAAATGATCAGCGCGGCGCTCGCGCGCTGCGGCAGCGGGCCTCAAGTGTGAAGCCGGAGGTGCGACGATGGCGTGATCGCTTCGGTACGCATCTCGGCACCGAACGACGGCTCTCGTCACACACCTCCGCCAACTATCTCAGGGAAATCGATGCGCTGATCAGTTGGTGCGAGGCCAACGGCATTGGTTCCTGGAAGACGCTCGATACGCAGCACCTTCGACTCTTCGCTGCACGCTCGCATGCCGGCGGATTATCACCGCGAAGCGTTCAACGCCGTCTCTCGGCGGTACGTACCTTTCTTCGCTATCTGCAACGTGAGCGCGTCATCACACAAAACCCTGCTGCCGACGTTCGGGCGCCGAAAGCCACGCGCCGGTTACCCGAGACACTGGATGTCGATCAGATGAGTCGTCTGCTCGAAATTCAAGGCGATGAGCCGCTAGCGTTGCGCGATCGGGCGATCATGGAACTCTTTTATTCATCGGGCCTGCGCCTCTCTGAGCTTATTGGCCTCGATCTTGGTGCCGTCGATTTTGCAGACCGAACCGTTCGCGTTACCGGTAAAGGAAATAAATCTAGAATTCTCCCCGTCGGCCGAAAAGCGATCGACGCGCTCGAGGCCTGGCTCAAGGTGCGCGGCAAGCACGCGGTCGCCGGCGAGGCGGCTCTCTTTACGGGTCGCAATGGTCGCCGTGTGGGGCACCGCACCATTCAGGCACGCATCGCGCGCTGGGCTCGATTACAGGGCCTCCCTGTTCACGTACACCCTCACCTATTCAGACATTCTTTTGCATCGCATCTATTGGAGTCGAGTCAAGATCTACGTGGTGTCCAAGAGCTACTCGGCCACGCAGACATCGCGACGACGCAGGTGTATACCCACCTTGATTTCCAACATCTCGCCCGCATTTACGATCAAGCACATCCGCGAGCAAGGAAGAAGACATGAGCGAAGGATTCAACCCGCACGGCACCACTATCCTCGGCGTACGTCGAAACGGTGTCGTAGCGATCGGCGGAGACGGACAAGTCACTCTCGGTAGCACCGTCATGAAGGGCAATGCCCGAAAAGTACGGTCTCTCGGGCAAGGCAAAGTACTCGGCGGTTTCGCGGGGGGCACGGCAGACGCCTTCACCCTTTTCGAACGCTTCGAAGGCAAGCTCGATAAATTCGGTAACCTCACTCGTGCGGCCATCGAGCTCGCCAAAGATTGGCGCTCCGACCGTTATCTGCGTCGACTCGAAGCCCTGCTACTCGTCGGTGATCCGCACAAACTTTTCGTCATCTCCGGAAACGGCGACGTCATCGAACCGGAATACGATCTCGTTGCTATCGGTTCAGGCGGTCCCTTCGCGCAGGCTGCAGCTCGCGCGCTGCTCGAAAATACCGATCTATCCGCCCGAGAGATTGTCGAGCGCGCGCTCAATATCGCCGCAGATATCTGTGTGTATACCAATCGAAATCTGGTGATCGAGGAGTTGTCATCGTGACCGACGCCGCCACCAGCCTGCGCCCTCGACAAATCGTAGGAGAGCTCGATAAACACATCGTCGGGCAAGACGCCGCCAAGCGCGCCGTATCGATCGCGCTTCGAAATCGATGGCGGCGGATGCAGGTCGATGAGCGCTTGCGACCCGAAATCACACCCAAAAACATTCTGATGATCGGGCCGACGGGCTGCGGAAAAACGGAAATTGCTCGTCGACTCGCACGTCTTGCCAACGCGCCGTTCGTCAAAGTCGAGGCAACTAAGTTCACCGAGGTGGGTTATGTCGGCCGTGATGTCGACTCCATCGTCAAAGAACTCGTGGATGTCGCCGTCAAAATCACTCGGGAGGCAGAAATCGCCCGGGTGAAGGATCGAGCAGCCGATGCAGCCGAAGAACGCATTCTCGATGCGCTACTTCCGAAGCCCAAGCTGATGGGGTTTTCAACAGACGAACCCGTCGCTCCGCGCGACGCCGAGACCCGACAAAAGTTTCGAAAGATGCTGCGCGAAGGCGCGCTGGACGAACGCGAGATCGAGATCGAGCTCCGAGGCGTAGGCCCGGGTATGGAGATTCTCGCGCCTCCGGGGATGGAAGAGATGCAGCAACAGTTGCAGACCATGTTTCAAAATCTCGGGGCCGGAAAGAGTCGCTCCAAAAAAATGAAAGTGCGTGATGCAGCAAAGATCCTCGTCGATGAGGAGGCTGCAAAAATGCTCAACGAAGAAGAGCTACGCGCCCAAGCTGTGCGAAATGCAGAGCAGAACGGCATCGTATTCATCGATGAGATCGATAAGGTTTGCCGCAGGCAAGACACCTACGGCGCCGACGTATCGCGCGAAGGCGTGCAGCGGGACCTACTGCCCCTCGTCGAGGGCTGTACGGTCAATACGAAGTACGGCCCTATCAAGACCGATCACGTCCTTTTCATCGCCTCGGGAGCATTCCATGTCTCCAAACCTTCAGATCTGATCCCGGAGCTGCAAGGTCGCTTCCCGATTCGGGTCGAGCTTGAGCCACTCAAGGTCGAAGATTTCGTACGTATCCTGACGGAACCCGACGCTTCCCTCACGACTCAGTACGCAGCCCTGCTTCGAACCGAAGGTGTGGAGGTCGAGTTCACTGTCGAGGGAGTACGCCGATTGGCCGAGATCGCGGCGCACGTCAACGAACGTACCGAGAACATCGGGGCGCGACGACTGCATACCGTGATGGAGCGACTGCTCGAAAGTCTGTCCTACGATGCGAGCGATCGCGCGGGCAGCACCATTCGCATCGATGCCGCATATGTCGACAGTCATCTCGGCAAGCTGGCACAGGACGAAGATCTCAGTCGGTTCATTCTTTGAGCGACCTTGCTCTAGGCATTGTCGTATTTACTTTTGTTGCAGTGCCTGCGTCGCTGCTATTGCTCGCGCTCGCCGATGTCATTCGGCTCGAGGGTGAGGGAAAACGTAAGCGCTGGATTCGAAATTGCCTGTGGGCGCTTGCGCTGCCTGCATCGGTCCCTCTCGGTATCGCTGCGTGGGGCTGGGCGGGTGCGGCGCATCTCGAGCCGCTCTGTCAGGCCTATGCGTCGCCTGAATTTCGTAGCGAGCGCCCTATCGTCGCCTCGAGTCTCGTCATCGAAAGCGATCAGTCCCCGACGGGTCACGTACCGCCGGCATGGGCGACAACCGTCGTCCAGCAGTTGCAGTCGCCGAGCGGGCCGCTCACCGACGTTCGTATCTTGACGCGATCTTCCGAGAGTGCGGCCATCACACCGAGTTCTGCAGGTCGCGCGCTCCGACTACAGGTTCGTCGGCAGCTTCATCACGAAAATCTTTGGTTCCGTGTCGAGATAGATCGATTTCGACTTTCCGATGCGAACGACGGAATCACGCTCGCCCTGGCAGATGAATTATGGATCGACGCGGGACGCGTTCGTTATCACTGCGGCATCGTGAGCGGCCGGAACCCGAAGACGGAGTCAGAATATCCGGCGGGTGATGGGGTCGCACGCTTCGTGAAGCGCGCGCTGTCCGGCTCCAAAAGCTGAGCGTTTAGGAAAAGTACTGCGCGGCGAGCAGATCGAGCCGCTGCTCAAAGTCTGCACCCGTCGGCAGCAACACACAGCCCGGAGGTAACTCTTCGGGGGTGACCATACGAGCGGCGAATCCGCCCACCCATACTTCGCATCGCCCGCTTAGTTGTTCGGCGAGCTCGCGTAACTGATTGAGGGCCGGTACTTCGTTCTCCGGCATGACGAGCGACACTAGTACCGCGCGCGCATCGACCTCGAGCGCAAAGCGCGCCAACTCCTCTGGCGGGACATCGACACCCAAATAATGGGTGCGGAAACGACGCGTCGCGGCAAGCCAGCTACACATCAATATTCCGAGCTCGTGACGCTCTCCTGAAAGCGTCGAGAGCACAAGACAGGGGCCATTGTCGGAGCGCAGATAACCGCGAGACACGCTGATGATCAGGCGACGCACGATGTCGGTGACCATGTGCTCCTGAGCGATCGACACCTCACCGCGGTGCCATCGCTCGCCGACCTCGCGCACGAGCGGCACGAGCACCGTGTTCACGACTTCGTTCGGAGGCAGCAGCGCGACCGCAGAGGTC
>Ga0255157_1000447_pt1 | contig 11107 bp, 10 predicted proteins | sample Atl_Atlam_RepB_8_FD_183180 | JGI IMG/M metagenome (GOLD analysis project Ga0255157, IMG submission 183180) | Freshwater microbial communities from Altamaha River, Georgia, United States - Atl_Atlam_RepB_8h | ecosystem: Environmental > Aquatic > Freshwater > River | place: USA: Georgia...
TAAAGAAGACCTTGACGGTCTCTGCCGCTACTTCCTTGGATAACTTAGGGGGAGACATCTGCCATTTCCAATGCTACGCGCTCTACATCTGAGACTCGACGCATCCAGCCTTTGCCGAATGTGTCGAATGTATCCAGCCGATGAAGGAACTCACGACGCTCATCGCAAATCTTCTTCACCAGTTCTTTAGGATCAGCCTTGGCAATCGCGTTCATTGTGCCGGGTCCGATCAGACCATCAGCTACAACACCGGATGCAAGCTGTAGGAAACGGACAGCACGACCGACACCAGAGTTCACCGACACATCGAAGGCGCAGTAGTCTACCCCAGAGGGGAGTTCATCCCCTCGGACAAGGTTCCAGTATCGGGTCTTATAGAACGGCGTGATCATCTCTTGCGTCAGGCTCCGCATTTCCTGTTCATCGACAGGATTGCCTTTATACTCTTCCCATGCACGTTGTGTGACACCGAGATTGGTTCGACCGCCCGGATCGCGTGGATGATTTACGTAACCGCCCTCATGTTTCAGGAGATGCTTGAGAGCCAAATCAAAGTTCGATTTCATTACTTGCCATCCGTGTGACGGTGAGCGGAGCCGAAATAGTAGGAAAGAACCAACATCAAAGCGCCATCAAGTGTGCCAAGAACACGGGCAATCAATTCACGCATGGATGATTCGATGACATTATGCAACATGAACCATTGCACACATCCCCAAGCCACAACAACGATAACTGCCAGAACCCTTGGTGTAAGATCGTGGGTCATAATGGCGTAGTTTCTGGCACTATCACGGTCAGAAGCAGCAATTCTTTCCAGATCAATATCCAGAGATTTCATCTGAACCTTGAAATCAGCGTCGATCTTTTTAAGAGCCGCCAATTGGTCTGCCGTTGGATTGGCGAGAGCGGCATTGATCTCGTCTTCTGTGCCGTCAGCGTGGCCTAGCAAGGCATTAGACAGGGCTTTAACAGCCATACCAGCGACAGGCCCACCGAGAGCCGTAGCAATCGTAGGCGCGACCGAGCTAACCAGTGGTCCAAAGGTCTTCAGCAAATCCATAGGATGATCCTTAGTGGCTGAGTTTGATTATTAGGAGAATACCAACTACGGCAATGGCCACGATCAGTCCCATGACGATCAGGAACAAGCCAGCGGCATCCTTTAGTTCTGCGGCACGTTCGGCAGCCAGCCGTTCTTCTTCACGATGCTGGCGATCTACTTCTTTACGAATCTCTATGACTTCCCGCTGCACCGACTCATAGGCTCCAACACCGTAGATGGAAATGAACAGGTTCTTGATCTCCTCTTGCATCTTGAAAGCCTTAGCCTTGGCAGCATACCGCTCCATAGCTTGCTTCTCGATGTCAGCAGGATTGGAGAACAGGCCCTTCTTTACGGGTGTAGAGGCTAGATGGGTGAGCTGCCCGACAGCGTTCCAGAGATTGCCCAAGTCCTGAGCCATCTCCTGTATCTCTTTGCCAGCCGCAATAGCTGACTTCAGCCCGTTATAGGCCGCAGTCGCTCCGGCTATCAGAGTAATCGGGTCCATTAACGACCTATTGCTTTGAAAGCCAAGTCCACGAAGAACCCAAATACCACACCGATCAGGGCCAATAAAGCACCAGCGCCTTTCCAGCGGTTCATGGCGGCGGCTATGGATTTAATCTCAATTTTCATCTCAGACATATCTTTGTGAAGCATATCGACCTGAGCCTCTAACCGTCCGATTTGTTGGTTGAGATCATCTGACATGTTTCACCTATTATGCTGGAGCGTTGGCTTTAAGTGCTGCGATTTCTGCCGCTTGTGCATCTACTTTAGCGGATAGTTCTTGAATTGCTTTTGCCATGAGAGCAACCATGTTGCCATAATGCAGGGCATCTGGACGACCTTCTTCATCATAGGCAACAAATTCAGACAAACCTGCCTCATCAACCTCTTCAGCAATAAAGCCACCAAAGACCTTATCGCCGTCATTTTTACCATTGTATGTTACAGAACGAAGTTTCATAACATCGGATAAACCATGCGTGGCATCTTGAACATTTATTTTATAACGAAGCGACGATGTTGATCTTTTAAAACTACCTGAAGAATCGACATTTAAGTTTGCGGCGGTTGCTGTCGTGTTATTATAAGGAGCAAATGCTGCCGTTCCCGTGTTAAAACCACCATCAGAAAATATTGTAAACAACACAGAACCCGCAGAGTTTTCTAAATAAAATGCTCTGGTAGTGCCATCTGAAGTGGACGCTTTTGCATACAAACGTGTTGTATTTGGAGATGTTGTATTTCCCACCAGCAGATTGCCGCTGGAGTCGATGCGGGCGCGTTCAGTACTGTTTGTATTAAACGACATAATATTATTTACGTTATCGTAAATAATTCTACCTAACTGATCCGTTCCGTTGCCCTTGCTGAAATCAATATAGCCTCCAGTTGTGCCGCACATTTCAATGGTGGCATAACCACCAGCAGCGCCGAGATGAAGACCATCGCCTCCAGTTGGAGCAGCAGCCGCAGACCCAACAATTTGAACACGACTTTGTGGCGAACTAGTCCCAATCCCAACGTTGCCGCTGCTGTCCACGCGCATACGCTCGCTACCGCCTGTAGATACACCTACCGTATCAGCAGCAGGGTAGAATACACCCGTGTTAGTATCAGTGCCTTGGACAGCAGGGGTTCCAGCAGAACCATCTACGCCAGCGATACCAGTTGTTCCGTTAATGGTTACGGGCATTAGTTTGCTCCTTCAGCGTTAGCTGGCGCTATGGTCAGTTTGCCTTCAGCGACGATGGCCATGATCGCGGCATAGTCTGAGTTGGCGGGATCAAGCGGGACAAAGCTAGTCACGCCGTTGATGTCAACGCGGATAGAATCATAAATTGTATATTGAGCATTACTATACATGATTATAACTCCGCTGAAGCATTGACGTATATATTGCCATTTCTCACTTGATAAATATTACCAGCTGTCAATCCAGTAAAATTTCCAAAACGTAAATGACTTGTTGCGCTTCCTGTATTTACATCAGTATTGATATTTGCAGATGATTGAGTGTAGTCGGCAGTCGTTACGTTTGTTATTGTTACTGTAGTATTTGCTGACATTGTTGGAGTTGCTCTCATGGGAACTGGAAAAGCAAATGTGCAATCCCAAGTTGTTGTAGTGCAAGCAATCCCAGTTCCATAAATAGGCGCTAAAGCAAAATACCTCTGACACATCGCTAACTCTTGCTGATAGTTGCGATATTCAAATGGTGTAGCGACAGTGCCGCGTTCTAACTGGACGCCTGTGATGTAGAAGGTTGCGCCGTTGGTGCCGACGACTGATGTTGCGCCTGTAGCTGATAAATAAGTGTTTGCAGACCATGAACCAGCTGCACCTGAATAAGTTGCTCCCGCACCTAAATTAAAGTTCAAAATTACGCCTATTCCGTTTGTCCCTCCAACCCATGTGCCTGCTGTTGGGCCGACTATAGTTACAGACTTTTGTTCCCAAGTGTTTGCTGAATTAATAATGAACGTAAATGGGTAAGAATAGTTTTGTGCAGAATTTGTAAGTGACCCACCAAAAGTTCCAGTTAATGAACTACGCACCCAAAAAGACAAAGTAATTGTTACCGCTGATGCAGTGCCCCAAGCGCAATCATTAAAATTAAATCCTTCTATGCGCTGGCTTAATCTAAATGAATCCGCAGTCAAAACAGAATAAGCAGATAGTGAAGTGCAACCAAGATAATTTGAGAACCCACTTGGCGGAGTTACAGAACCAGCATTTTGTTGAACGGAAAATTTAGATGATTGAGTAAGCCCGACTAACCATCTATCTAACAAATACGTTAAGTCAGTCGTTGGCGTTACACTCGCCCCCGCATTACGCTGATCGATGACCATTGCGCCATTGATGATCTTATTCCGCATCGTATATGGCGATGACATGACAGATGTGCCAGCAAAGGTGCCATTGCCATTAGCATCAAGCGTCAGGTTTACTGATGCCGATGACGGCTCTTGGATTTGCGTAGTCTTAAGAAGTGCAGGCATTATTTAGCCTCCAATGCTGTAATGCGAGCCTTGAGCGCATCGTTGTCTGCTTTGAGTTCTTGCATTGCTGCTACAAGAAGCGGAATAACATCTGTGTACGCAACGCCTAGTTTTTCAGGATCATTTGCATCAACCGCTTCTGGCAAAACTTTCTGTACATCTTGAGCAATCAAAAACGGATGTTTTATTTTTTCTTCATCTGAAATAAAATTACCAATAACAGCTCGCAAAGAATTTACTTTTTGTAGCGCATTATCAATCGGAATTAAGTTTTCTTTTAACCGTTCATCTGATGAATTTACCCAAGCTGTTCCGCCCCAAGCATAATAGATAGAATTGTTGTCTGTAGAAGAAGAACTCCAAACAACGCTTAATTTGTCAGAGAATCCATCTAATCTGCAATATCTGCCAGCAGTTCCAGAATTATTTCCAATCGCAATATCTGCGTTAGAGTAAATGCCTCCGCCCCATAAACCAGCATATGACGTTGCCCCCACCAGCAAATTACCGCTGGAGTCGATACGGGCATATTCTGCAACACCGCCACGACCAAATACAAGATTGTTACCAGACGACCCAACAAACGGGCCAATACTGGTTGTTGAAGAATCTCTAAAAGCAAGTAGTGAATTAGCTGCACTTGTTGCAGAAAAACTAACACCATAAGAATTAGAGCCTGAATTAACTTCTAATTTATATGATGGCGAACTCGTCCCAATCCCGACGTTGCCGGAGGCATCCTTATAGATTTGACCAGAACCAATGTTCATAGCCGCCGATGAATCGGTAAGGACGGTTGCCGTTTGTGCTGGCAATGAGATCGTATTTGTCCCTGCTACCGCTGGCGGTGCAAGCGTAATCTGGCCCGATGTTGCGCCGTTAAGTGTAAGATTGCCCATATCAAACCACCGTCCAAGTCGATGAAGAAGGAATAGTTACTGTCGCTGATGCGCCAATCGTAATGGGTCCAAACGAGCCAGCATTTGTATTGGCTGGTATGCTATAGCTTGTGTTGACCGTTTGTCCATTCTGGAAGAACACACTGTCAGTTCCACCACCAGTTGCACCACCGCCGATAGAGCCCCAAGCCGTGCCATTGTAGCCTTCGAATTGGCTTAATGTCGTATTGAAACGGAAGTAACCAGTAGCAGGGCTAGGCCGCTGTGCTGTCGTTCCTGTCGGGATATAGGCTGATCCAGTAGCGCTGTCTTGAGCCACGAACCCTGCGCCACTGACGTATGCCGCTACCCAAGCCGAGCCAGTGTAAACCTTCATAATTCCAGAGACGGAATTGAAGTATAAGGCTCCGGCAACCAAGGCATTACCGTCATTGTCGAGCGTCGGATCAGATGTCTTTGTTCCGAGATAACGGTCGTCAAAGTTATCAAACGCCGTCAGCGTCTGGTCTCTTGCTGCCTCTGCCGCTGTCTGGGCTGCCGCCGCATTAGAAGCCGATGTAGAGGCCGCTGAAGCCGATGCAGAGGCAGCTGAAGCCGAGGAAGCCGCATTGCTGGCCGACGTAGACGCGCTGCTTGCAGAACTCGCCGCATTACTGGCTGAAGTCGATGCGTTGCTGGCAGCCGTTGAAGCCGTGCTTGCCGACGAACTGGCAGAACTGGCCGATGATGATGCTGAACTGGCCGATGACGAGGCCGAAGATGCGCTGGATGATGCTGACGAAGCAGAAGATGAGGCAGAGGACGCGCTAGATGCTGCCGCTGTAGCCGAACTAGCCGCATTAGTCGCATAGGTCTGGGCATTATTGATTGCATCAACTGTAATCAAAGTGCTTGGATTACCGCTGGCATCAAAGCCGAGAGCCTTGTTTGCACGGGTAGCCGCTACCGGAAGCACCATGTTGACCGTGCCGCCGTCTTCGACAGCCGCCGGGTCATATTGAGGAGCCTTCAGAGTGCGCTTGTTTTCCTCGGCAAGCTGCTGGATCATAATGATCTGGCTATCCAGTTGCTCATTTAGTGAGGATGCCTTCAGGTCGCCAGCGGTCACGAAGTCGGTCGTGCGCTCAATTGTCCGAGCGCCGATGATCGTGATGCGGTCGGAACTAGTGGCTGCGCTGACAAGGGTAATTGAGCCAGTGCCGTTTACTGCGCTGATTGTTACGGTGTAATCGGTCGTGAGCGTCAGTTTGGTGGCGTTCTTATAGACGGCCAAATCCGACTGCGTCAGAACGGGAAAGCTAAAGGAATATGGTCCGGTTCCCGCTGACCCGGTGTAAACTACACGCCTCGTTACTGCGGTAATATTATAGTCAGCCATAGCAAATCCCCTGATTTAGACCTTTATACTGTCAACACACGTTTATTTCAATCCGGCCTCTTTTGCCGCTTTATCCAATTCCTTCAATATGTCATTCCCGCGCTTGGCCATCGTGATGCGCTGAGAATAGAGCATATCAATAAACTGGCGCTTTTCTTCCGGCTTCATGCTCTTGTCGGCCACAATCATCGAAATAATACGGGAGTTCTGGGTTAAAGCGTTTTGGATCGCCTGCGGCTTCATCATCTCAAAACTATTGTTTAAGAGGAACGATGAGGCAGCCTCGTCACCCTGCTTGGCAAGAGACTTAAACGTATTAAATGTAATTTCACGTTCGCGGAACGCTTTATAAAACGTCTCCGTTGAGTCAGTCATAGCTTGCGGGTAACGAATCAAAAATGCCTTAACAAAAGGCAAAGATTCGATTGGCTTTTCTGGAAGATTTTTATCAGCAATTATGCCAGCTTGGGCCAAACTATTTTCCATTACTGAGATAATTTGAGGCCCGAGAGACCCGGTCCATTGCCGGATGTAATTATCTACAACCATAGGTGATTGGATGCTAAGCCCTTGTGGAGCGCGGTCCATCCAAGGAAGCGTTCTGATACCCTTAGCAAGCAATTTGGCCGTTTCGGTTGTGTATTCATTATATTGAAATTCTGGCAAGATTTTCTCATCTGATGCCGAAACAATGGGCCGACCAGTAAAGAATGAGCGATTAGCAAATTGCTCGATTTGAGGGACAGCTATTGTAGGAACAACGTCAATCAGTAGACTTTCGGCTAATGTTTTACCAAAGTCCTTTAACGCCTTCGGGTCTTTTTCTACCCAGCTCTCCATGATTCTTTCTGGCAATGAGCCAAAAACAAGGCCGTATTCAAATGGTTTTGGTATTCTGAAGATCGTTAAATCCTCATCCGTTCCGGTCATAATGATCCAGAACACGTTTTTCTGCCAAGCTGGGAGGTCGCGATAGATTGCGCCGCGTGTGGTTATTGTCCCATCTGGGAGTCTTGTCGGGGTTTCATCCGAGTATGCATCCCACCACAAATACATTGAAGGGACCGTGACAGAGATTATACCCTTTGCCGCCGTTTCAAATGGCTTCGTCTTAACCTGACGGATCAGACGATCCATGCCCTGAACACGCGCATTAAGGAACGCGGTGATCATTGACAAACTCTTTAATTTTGACCCTTCGCGAGCAAAGTCTACTGTAACCTCTCTGGAGGAAAGCCCTCTTTGAAAGACTTCAGAAGGGGTATCGCCGGGTTTTGCCAATGCCTTAAATTGCCCCAAGCGTGTAGCGTTTTCGATTACTTCGCTTGTAACGCGTAAAAGCTCAATCGGGCTTTTCATCACGTTAAACGCAGCATCTATAAATTTTGTTTCTTCATTCAATTTTAAGATGTTCTTCTTAATATAATCACGGTCCATTGCGACCATTGCCGCATTAGCGCCGCCAGATTTTAACCAATCTTGGTATGCTGCGTCCTTTTTAAGGAGTGAGCCAACTCCAGACATTGCATGATATATTGGCAAATACCCATTGCCCTGTATAAAGGCTACCATTTGGTCTCTTATAGCGTTACGTGCCATAAAATCGGGAGAAAGCGTTACACCAGCTCGAAGGAATCTTGCCGGAGCGCCAATAATTTTAGTAAACAGGCTTGCTGTTGATGCGTCCATTTGTCGAATAGAGTCAATTAACTCTGGGTCAGCCTTGTAGACTTCACGCTTGCCATCCCTAAAAACGGCAAATTCATCTGCCGCAAGGGTCTGCCACCCGCGCCTAAATACAGACATCGTTTCTTCTGGCATATTGTCGATAGAAATACCGTGATCAGCTAAAAACTTTTTAATCTCTCCAGTATCAACATTAGTTACTTTTGCTTTTGCAGAGACCTTTTCTATCAAATCGGATCGCGCCGATGATTCAGCAAGGTTTACAAGAGATGACAGAACTCTGTTCTTTTCTGCAATGTCTATATAAAGATAAGTATTTTTTACGATTGATTCGATTGGGTCAACAATTTTAAGCTCAGAGCCTTTAATCTTCTTAATCGGGTTTCTTACATTAAGGCCACGAACGCTTTGCGGCTTGCCTTTCTCATCAAAGAACCGATACATCGGCAAATATGATTGGTTGACTTCCAGCATTTGCTGGTATGTCTTTTCATCAATAACACCAGAGTCCTTCATATATTTTGAAATGTTATTCTGATATTGAACGAGATCATCAAATGCTTGTTTGAATTTAGCATTATCAGAAAACTGCTTTAATACTTTAGACGTATCTTCTGGTTTAAAGCCAGTTTCAATACCACGGGTAGAAAGCTCTTCAGCACGACGAGCAATAGCGTATGCTTTAAAATCATCAAATTCAGCCTTAATTGGCTTAATCAAATCAAGTAGAGACTTACCGTTTGTTTGCAATGTATTGAAATCATAGGTGCCGTATTTGAGAAATTGGTCAGCGCGGCCAAAGTTCCCAGCCGTGAGCCGAGCCAGCTCATACGGGTTATCTAGCGTAGCAAGTTTTTCGCCTTCAAGAAGTTTTGTTATCTTTAATATTGGATGGTATTTATCTACAACAGACGTAATAAAGCTATCCTTCATTGCGTCATAATTGAACGTGTTACGCTCAGGTTCTCCAATCCTATCAAGAATATTTTTAGTAGCATCAGACGATGGCTTAGGCTCTTCTATTTTAAGCGGCTCAATATTTTCTGGGCGTAAAACTTCTACTTTAGCTACAGTTTGATTCCCGCCAAAATCTTTTGGTGCCGAGGTTGATTGAAGATCGGCTATTACTTTTTTATTTTTCCTCATTATTTCTGGAAGCATTGATTCATTGATCATGCTTTCAAATGTTGATGGTATATCGTTAGACTTTGAAACAATCTCAGCTTTTAATATTGGGTTGTCAGATGTAAGTTGAACAACCTGATCCGGTTTTACGCCTGTGCGAGAATAAATATTCATCAATTTTGACGCTGTAAATTGTGCGCCTTTCACCCCGCCAACCACAATAGCCGCATCGGTGAAGTCTTGCATAGTAGGCATTTCGCCTTCAATGGTTCGACCAAGAACAGCCATTGCTGCGATTTCTGCCGATGTTCCGGCAAGGTCTGAAATAACTGGCCCAGCGGCTTGCGTTGCCATTTTAGTCGTTGCGCCAGCACCAACTGATCCAGCACCTACTACGAATGCTTTGCTTCCCGCGATTGCCGTTGCCGAAAAACGACCCCAGTAATCGTCCCAATTCTTAATGTTACCCTTTTGCAGATTCTGAATATATGCGTTCCTAATGATTTCTGGAACGGCAAAAGCACCGCCACCAGCACCGAGCATTTGTCCGGTTGGCCCAGCGACTTCAGCGCCTAATTCAGAACCATACCAAGCACCAGCAACCATCGCTGGGAAATCACCAACGGCTTGACCGAGGGAGAAAGCAATACGGCTTGCTGCCGGGTCATCTGGAGAAACTTGTCTGTCTGGCAATGCGTTTCTGGTCATAAGTCCAGTAACAGACATACCAAATCCAGCATCAAGCGCATCAAGGATTGTCAGTGGCTTTTTGCCAGAGTTTTCAATCGTCTTTTTAAGCTGCTCTGTAAACTGATCAAGTTGCGGAACTGGCGCTGCTATACCCTCTGTAGGGGCATAGTTTTCATACCACGGCTTCTCAGCTTCTACGGCTTCATTTGCAGGAGCATATTGATCATACCACTCAGCCATTATGGTTTAGTCCTTACAATCTTCTTCGGATCGTCTTTAGCAATAAACTTAATTCCCTGCCCAGACGGTAGCTTTGCAATTTCGTCTTGCGTAAGGCTTGGTATTTCGGCAGCCTTTCCAGATTCACGCATCATCTCTGCTGCCTGACTTTTAATAATTTCAGACAATGAACGCTTGTAAGTGCTTACCATCGGCCACAAAGAAGTATTCTGAGTCGGGTCAAGGAGTTGATTGGGCGTCAAGCCCTTTGCAATCCCTTCTTTATATTTTCTGTCAAATTGATATGTAAATGCAAGAAATTGATCTTGAGCTAACGGGTCTTCAACGCCAAACTCATTCTTCCCAATAATCACATTCTTTGCGCTATTGATAAATTGAGTAATCTGCTTTGTTTCAAGTTTATCTGGGTTATCAATGAGTGTTCTTAATGTATTGATTTCCGATATACCAATCTTGCCAGAACGAACGTATGGCTCAAGCTGATCAGTTGACACAATTTCACCAGACTGAATCTTGGTGGTTATTTCTAAATATGAAGCTGCGTCTGGTTTCGTATCTTTCTTATTGATATTGTTTAACAAAATACGAAATGTCTCTTTGCTTCCTTCGCCAAATGTAGGAAGATTTGCGGCTTGAATATCGGCAATAGTTACAATACTCGAAGTGTCTCCGGCTTCCATATTTGTAAGCCTAGTAAACAGATCATTTCGTGTTACATTATATGCAGCCTTTTTCTTTGCCTCTTCAGCTTCAACAATGCGCTTATTGTCTGCTTCAGCAAAAGTATTTAACTCTCTAACTGTCTTAACCGCAGCAATAAATTGATCTGGTTGCATGGCCCCTAAAACAGAATCAAGCGTCTTATTCCCAGTTGATTTACCAGTTTTATAATCATTAAGAGTTTTGAGATACGTTTCCCTATCTTCATCAGTAGCAAAAGATAAAGCAATGTTTGTCACGTAGTCTTTACGAGCATCTACCAGAACTTTTTGAAAGTTTTGCAATGCTTGTTCTCTAATAGGCCTAGATATTT
>Ga0255157_1000461_pt1 | contig 10644 bp, 14 predicted proteins | sample Atl_Atlam_RepB_8_FD_183180 | JGI IMG/M metagenome (GOLD analysis project Ga0255157, IMG submission 183180) | Freshwater microbial communities from Altamaha River, Georgia, United States - Atl_Atlam_RepB_8h | ecosystem: Environmental > Aquatic > Freshwater > River | place: USA: Georgia...
AGCCGCCTAAGTGCATTTTTGTTAACAGTAAGTTGTTTTCGCCCGTGACGTAGAAGTATGTACCGCCCCAACTACGATCTCTCAAAAGCTCCCGCTTACAAGTTTTTGTCAGCTTGACTTTAGTATTCTTTTCAGCCCAATCTACAAATGCACTATGTTCACGATCTGTTTTACTCAGGGTAATTTTAAAATCGTAATTTATCTTGGGTAAAATAATTGTATTTTCCTCTAGGGTAGTTTTATCTGGAGGAACACACACATACTTGACTTTTTCCTTGTCAATTTTAATTAAACTGTCAACATTTGATTTATCATTAGTATAGATAGTAACCCATGGGCTTTCAACCCTAACTTCTAAGTTTTGTAATTTACTAAGTTGATGTTGTAGTTTAAAAGCATAGTTCAAGTCGTCTTCAGTCTTTATTGATTTAGAATGCCAGTGATTTTGCGTAGATAAGTCAATCTTTTTAAGATTTTCAAGAGTACCACGCCAATCACCTCCGCGGAACCAGCTGGCGCCAGCACAAGTTAAAACTAACTTGTACTGGTACTGTCCTCTAAATAATCTTTTAGTTGTCTTGAACTGCATCTTCTATTTTAATTTCTGTCGAAAGCAACGGAACCTTAGGTGTTTTTGCTTTAACTGACAGCACTATATTATCATTTTCGGCTGTAATTGATAACCATCCGCCGTTTTTTAAATCACCAAATAGCATCAATTTAGCAAGGTCACGTTTAATTTCTTTGTCAATGACACGTTGTAACGGGCGAGCACCCATCTTGTTGTCAAAGCCTTTTTCAATTAACCATTCAATTGCATTCTTATCTGCCTTAATACGAATACCTTTTTCTTTAACTTGTTCTCTTAGCTCATCGATAAACTTGTTAACAACTTTGACCATAGTTTCTTTGCCAAGTTTGTTAAAGGTAATAATACCGTCTAAGCGATTTCGGAATTCAGGAGTGAAGAATTTATTAAGCTCTTTATCGCTATATTCTTTTTGTTGGCTACCGAAACCAATCGCATTCTTATCTGCTTCAGTTGCACCAGCATTAGTTGTAAGGATTAGGACTAACTGGCGGCAGTCAGCACGTTTACCATTTGAACCAGTGATAAATCCGTTATCCATCATTTGTAGCAACACAGTTGATACATCTGGGTGTGACTTTTCAACTTCGTCGAACAACAGAACTGCATTTGGATTTTCTTGGATACTTGTAATAAGCTGACCGGCATTTTCTTCAAAACCAACATATCCGGGAGGACTTCCAATCAATTTACTGATGCTGTGTTTCTCTTGATATTCACTCATATCAAAACGCAATAACTTAACACCTAAATGTTTAGCAAGAGCTTTAGCAGTTTCAGTTTTACCACATCCGGTTGGGCCCATGAATACAAAACTTCCGATAGGTTTGTTTTCAGGTTTTAATCCTGCTTGTGCGACCATAATCTTGTCAACTACTTCAGTAATAGCAAGGTTCTGTCCAAACACTTCTTCTTCAAGTTTTGTTTGTAGTGTTGAAAGATTATGACTTTCTGTTTCTGCTACAACTTCTTCTGGAATTTGTACAACTTTAGAAAGTTCGTATTGAATTTCTCTTTCTGTTACAATACGTTCGTCGGCTAATTTTAGATTAAAACGACTGCATGCCAAGTCAATTAAATCGATAGCCTTGTCGGGTAACTTTTTATCAGACTGATATTTAACGCTGAGTTTAATTGCAGCTTGAAGTGCATCATCTTTAATTTTAACATTATGGAATCCCTCGTAGTATTTTTTAAGTCCTTTAAGGATTTGTAATGTTACTTCTTGTGTTGGCTCGTCAATAGTAATTCGTTGGAATCGGCGCATTAGCGCACGATCCTTTTCAAAGTGTTTACGATATTCTTCCCAAGTTGTTGATGCAATAACTTTGATATTGCCTTTTGACAACGCAGGCTTCATCATATTGGCAAGGTCATTTGCACTATTACTTGCAGATCCAGCACCACTAATCATATGTGCTTCGTCAATAAACAGTATTGTTTTGCCTTTTTTAGACAGTCCTTTGAGAACTAGTTTAAATCTTTCTTCAAAGTCACCACGATATTTACTACCAGCAAGCATGGCACTAATATCTAGATTATAAACTGTATATTCTTTTAGAAAATCTGGAATAGCACCTTTGACAATATTAAATGCCAAACCTTCTGCAATAGCAGTTTTACCTACTCCAGGATCGCCTACTAAAATTACATTATTTTTACTACGACGACCCATTGCCAGTGCAATGTTTTCAAGTTCCTCAATGCGGCCAATAACTGGATCGATTTTGTTTTTCTTAACTTGCTCGTTCAAGTTAGTTGTGAAAGCAGACAATGCTCTGCTAGAGCCGCTTTCTTGTTCTTGTTCTTCTTCTTCGTCGATTGCATTGTTAAGATAATCTGCAAACTTATCTTTGTCAATCTCTGCCTGAGCAATATAAAAATACGCCCAACTGCGTTTTTCGCCCATCATAGCAATAAACACATCTGCTGGTTCAATACGTTGTCTACCATTAAACAAGACTTGTGTGAATGCACGATTCAGAACACGTTCGACGCTTTGTGTTTTCTTAGGCTTTACAACAACATCGGGTGTTGTGATTTCTTCGCATTTATTTTGCAAATAGTCCGCAAGATTTTTTCTAAATTCGTCAACTCGGGCACCATAACCTATTAATGTCTTACTAAACGTTTCTTCCATCAACATTGCTAACAGAAGATGCTCGATAGTAAGATATTCGTGATGCAATTTTTTTGCAGTTTCGATTGCTTTTTCAAAAACTGCTTGTAGGTTATCACTTGGTTCTACCATTTATTTTTCCTTTGTTTTTTACGGGCTAAAATTAATTTCATTTGGCTAACTTTTTCTGTAAAAACTACACCGTTTAAATGGTCTAATTCGTGCAAAAAACACCTAGCATCTATTCCAGATAGTTTAATTTTACATTCATTTCCGTGCTTGTCAAGATATGTGGCTTCAATTTCTTTTGGTCTTTTAACATCTAACCATAGGTCAGGAAAGCTCAAGCAACCTTCTTCGTTGTTTTGAAGGTCTTCACTTTGGGAAATAATTTGTGGATTGAACATAGCAAATGGTTCAGAATTGTCTTTTAACTTTATGGTAAAGACCCTTTTGAGTAATCCAACTTGATTACCTGCTAGTCCACGTCCATTAAATGTTTTCATTAGCTGAATCATATCAGCTTCTAACTGTTCTGCGTTGCCGTCTACTGCAAAATCCCAATCCTCGGCTCTTTGTTTTAAAATTGGATCAGGATCTAAGACTAATCTCATCATTGATAGTTCTTAACCTTTGAATAATGCTTTGATCGTTAATGACTGGTGTCCTTATGTTGACAGCAATTACAAAACGGCCTTTAATTCCTGTCCTAGGATCTGTAAATCCAAAACCGTTACTTGCATATTCTATACCTGTTTCAACACCTGGACGTATTTCAATTTCTTTTTCTTCACCTGTAATGTATTTTACACGTTTTCTACAACCAATCATAGCCTCAATAGGATTAATGTTTACTGTTGTGTATAAATCATTGCCTTGTCTTCTAAAATTTTCATCGGGCAATATAACTACTGTAACATTTAAACTTCCCCTAGGCATATTTGGAAAACTATCATCCCCAAGTCCTTGGTAACGTATTGTTTCACCGTGACTGATGCCTGCTGGTACATTGATGATAACGTTTTGATTTTTGCCACTGGGCAATTTATAATTTGCTTCTAACTGTTTTCCTAGGTAAGAATCTAAAAGTGTAATTTGACATTGTATATTTAAATCGCGATTCTTTCTTTGTCTACCAAATACATCAAAAAATGGATTTGACCTTGAACCAAACGGGTCAAAATGCCCACCAAATATGTCTTGTAGATCTTGGAAGTCTCCAGATTGAAATCTAACTTGAGGACCTCCCATTCGCATTTGATCGTACTCGGCACGTTTTTGTCCATCACTTAGCGTATCATATGCCACAGAGATGTCTTTAAACTTGGCTTGATCACCTCCTTTATCTGGATGGTGTTGGTTAGCCAGTTTTCTGTAGGCTTTTTTAATTTCGTCCGGGCTTGCTCCGGGATTAACACCTAAAATTGAATAGTAATCTTGCATAGTCATAAAAACAGGTCAGTTATATACAGTAATTATACTGTATTGTTCCTGACCTGTCAAGAGTTTGGAAAAATTGATTATTTCTTTTTGGCTGGTTCAGGAACCTTTTCACCTTCAACTTTCTTATGTACTTTAACCTTTTTGCATTCCTGTACTTTTTTGCCTTTCTTTTCTACTTCTTTGCAAACTTCTTTAACTTCGCCGCCGGCAAATGCTGTACCAGCAAATGCAATGGCTAACAATACTAATAGTTTTTTCATATTAATTTCCTTTATAAAACTGGATCATCTGTTGGAACGATCTTCTTACCACTTGCTGTTACGGCTGGAGTCGCTGGCGCTCCAAATCCTGAACTGCTACCAAAGCCGCCTGTTGGTGCTGCTGGAGGTACGCCTCCAAAGCCGCCTGAGCTAAAGCCTCCTGCGGCGCCTGTTGCTCCGAAACCTGACGAAGCTGGTGCCTGGAAACTGCTTGGTGCTGCTGGAGGAGGGCTAAATGTTGTTGGTTGTTGGATTCCGCCATTGTTTGCTCCATTTAACTTTTCTTGTGTGCGACCAAATGCCGCAATACCTAATACTGCGCCCATCGCAATATGGAAAAGACCAGCACCTTGTAGTGTTAGCGGATTCCATTGTGTAATAGGACTATGTGTTACTGTTTGTAGTAAACTCCACAAGATTGGAAATATGACCATATCCATCATACAGACAACCATATACATCCAACCCATCATTGGACGCCACTTACTGTTCATCCAATCTTCTTTTTTCTTTTCACTTTCGCTCTTTACTTCTTCTGACATGACTGCTCCTTTATTTTAAAACCACAGGAATAGGCCATTTAGACTAAGTGCTATTCCAATACCTGCTACTACAAAACTGCTCCAAAACATTGGCATGCTAACAGCAAGAATACTTGCAGAAAGAACAACAATGGCCAATTGATATGCTGTTGATGCATAACCAATCCATGGACTAGATTTCTTTGCTATTTCTCTTTCATGTTCCATCTTACGTGCATTAACAGCAATTTCTTTCTTGTCGCTGTCCATGCGTTCTGCTTCTGCTTTAAACTCTGCCTTTAGTTTAGGATCGCTTGTTGTCTTACTTGCGATTTCATAACTGACTAGTCGATTGTTCTTTGCCTGATATTGCGCCCAGGCATTGTTAGCACCTAATGTATTGTTTAATACTGTGCTAGATAATTTACCACCGTACCAACTGTTTACTGCTAAGAATAATGCAAACACACTAATAACCATACCTGCTTTGTCTTTAATCTTTGCTTCACGCTCGCTACGACTGCCGGGTGCTGGTTTTGGTGCTTCGGGGTCCTTAGGTTCTTTGTTCAATATTTTTAAAATAGAATCATGTAATGCCATTTGCGCTCCTTTCGATTATTTACTTCACGCTATCAAAATTTTGTTTTTGTGTATCATACCATTCTTTCCAAAGTTCGTTTTTAAATTGGCATTCATGGTATTGACTGTAATTGTCAGTGACAACTCTTAATACATCACTAAGTTTAGTTGTTCCTTCTGGAACATCTTTTAAATTAGGACAAAGTTCCATTAGTTCCTTTGGAACTTCTGGAAACGTTCTTTTAACTGGTGTAGATAAGCAACCAGTTAATACTAATGTAGTTGCTAAAATTAAAACTATTTTCATTTTTGCACCCTCTCTGGTTTCTTAGCCGCATCATTTAAGATTGTGACAGCTTCTGGTGCTACCTCACATTTAGCATCTACAAGTTTTTCAACTTCTTTGATTTTTTCTTGTACAACAATTTGAGTATCTTTAATTACTTTTACTCTGTCCTTATACTGTACAACAATTTTTTCGTTAATTTGTCCGGCACGTTCTTCAGATTTTTTAACTTGATCTTCTAAATCTGCTACACGTTGGCGCCAGGCCATCTCGGTATCTAAGCCGCCTTTTAGGTAAACACCTAAAATAATTAATAAAACACCAAGTGGTTTTAAAAATCTAGCATAATTTCCATAGAATGGAACCCAACGTGCTAGCCAGCCTGCAGCAACACCTGTGATGCCTGCTAAGATGATTACCCAATAAATGAGATTCAGGACTGTGTCCGGAATAAAACTAATCATCCAAGATAGCTGTTCCACGTTATGCTCCTAGAACATGTAGAGCGTGTTCGTAGTGTTTCTTGCGATCTTCTAACCCTAATGTTCCACCATTAATACGTTTTGTCATTGTTAAGATGTCGCCGCTGTCTGCATACTGATTTAAGTTGTTGGCTTCCCAGAACCATGCAGCACTTTGTACGCAACCTTCAAATGTTGTTAAGTGTTCACTTGCTTCATCTAAACTAATCTCTAGACTTTCAGCATAACGTTGATAGTTTGTTTTACCTGTCAATTGAATTAAACCTCTTCCGCAAAATTTCCAACCATCACCGCTTGCTTCGTCGCCGTTACCCATACGATTAGCATAAGCACGATTAGCAATAGCTTCTTGATTATGAGCATAGCGTTGTGCTGTTGCTAAATCTGGGAAATAACGTGGCCATACTTTGCAAAGACTTTCTGCTTTGTAATTTAAGTTTTCTTTAATAGCACGATATCCGCCGCTTTCGTGTGCTGTTTGTGCTAAAAATGCTGCAACACGTGGTACTGTGTCAATGTCATAATCTGGTAAAATTTCACACAATGCTTCGAACCAGTGATCAGCATAAGGATTCTTTCCAATTATCTGATTAAACTTTTCTTGTGTAAAATTAAATTTAAATCCGCTCATTATTATTTCCTTTTCAGTGCAACCGCCCAACCGCGGTGTTCAAATATGAATGTATCGCTCACTTTGGTAATATTGTAGTTACCAATGTACTTGGATAAAAACATAACTTCCGCCATACTAGAACTTTCCAGCATGATCGGTCCTTGTACTTCTTCATATACTTCTTGTCTTGTACCGCTAGTTACAATATCAAAAGCAATTACGTCACCGTGACTACGTTGAAAACTTATTGATTCGTCAAGTAGTTTAATGTCGTCGGCGTAACTGTTGATAAAGAATTCTTGAAAATTATCTAATTTGCTACGTTCTGTTGCTGCATCGTAGGCATTTTTATCTAATGGAATAGCCGCAGAAAGATTTTCTTCTGTAGCATCCTGACTTTTGAAATTTTTAAAATATCTAAATTTAAAATTTTCAATGCCAGAAATTTTCTTTACACCGTCTAGAATTTCTAGAATCTGTTCTGGTACATGTCTGTTTCTTTCAATTTCAACATATACTTTGTATGTGCCATCGTCTAATTCACCAGGACTAACATCTGCATCTAGAACAAAATCAAAACCCATTTCGATAAAATTTTCTAAGTCTTTAGCAGGATCTTCGTGGTCAACAGTGAATGACATAGTAACGATATCTTCATCGTCACCTATTTTACTTTTGAAAGCATCAATTTCGATGACTTTTTTAATAAAGCCTCTTAGATCTGCTGCTCTTAAACTTTCATTTATCATAACTGTCCTTAAACTGCTGGAGTTGGAGCTGCGCCTGCTGGAGCTGGACCTGCTGGAGCTGCCGGAGGCATTGGTGGTGCACCTGCTGCCATTCCGCCTGCCGGTGGTACTGTTGGATTTGGAACCTTAGGCTTTTCTTCGCTTGGTTGAGCTTCTGCCTTCATTTTGTCCATGTAGCCTCTATACATATCAAATGCAATTTTCTTTGGCATTTGAATTTCTACAATCCAAATGGGTTTGCGATCAAGTTTACCTTTTTTAGTTCCAGGACGAAAATCTTCTGGTGTTTTAATCTTGCGAGGTTCTACTAAGTGACTGCGCTGATATTTTATTTTGCAACCTAGATCTTGAAGTCTTTTTGCTCCTACTGGGTTAGGCATACTTTCTTTAGGCCACATAAATCCAGCTGTAATCCAATGACGGTCAACTTGCGGTCCATAGGCTAATTCGCCGTTTTCCCAATTTTCGTAGGCGTATAAATCCATCTCATCTAGCACACGCTCAAAGTCCTTGAGCACAGCTAGGCTAGTATTGTTTTCGTATAAATCGTCTATATTTCTTATGACTTCTAAAATGTCGTACATAGCGGGTCCCAGAATGTTCTATACTTATTTAGCTGGTTTAAAATCATAACATATCAGTTTACTTTTTTAGGAAATCAGTAAATAATTGTGTAGGACCTCTGTAGTTATCGGGCGGTCGCTACAAGTCCTGCTTTTAAAAGAGTAGGAGATAACCTAGATGAGTAAAAGAGTGAAGAAACGCTTTACATCAGAAGTTAAAGTAATAGATTTTCAACCATATCTTCCGCAAAAGAAGCAGCGTGTAAGCCTGTATGCTCGAAACGAGAATCAGAAAACTTACATACAAAAACTCCAAGATGAACAAAAAAGTATAGTTTTTGCTATAGGACCAGCAGGTACGGGCAAAACCATGCTGGCTGTTCAACACGGAATCAAACTGTTTCAAGAAGGGGTTGTGGACAAGATAGTCGTTACTAGACCCGCCGTTTCCGTAGATGAAGATTTAGGATTTTTACCAGGTACGCTTAATGAAAAAATGGCACCTTGGACTCGTCCTATTTTTGACGTATTTGCGGAATATTATCAGCAAAAGGATATCGCTAGGATGTTAGAGGAGGGCGTCATTGAAATATCCCCATTGGCCTATATGCGTGGCCGCACGTTTAAAAACGCATACATTGTTGCAGATGAAATGCAAAATGCTACAGTCAACCAGATGAAGATGTTATTAACACGCCTGGGTGAAAATAGTAAAATGGTAGTGACAGGAGACCTAGCACAAGCCGACAGATTAAATGACAACGGCTTGATTAATTTTTGTAACCTACTCGGAGAGCGAACAGCATATCGACATTTAGATATTGTACAATTTGACCAACGAGATATTGAAAGACACGAAGCCGTTAAGGAGGTGTTAAAGATATACGGAGATTAAAAAAAGGACGCTCAGGCGTCCTTTTCTAATTGCTCTACTTTTACTCCTGATGCTTTGAGGAATTGTATTCCATCTTCGTTACGATAAGCATTACCATAATAGACAGCATTAATGCCACTTTGATAAATGAGCTTGGCACAATCAAGGCAAGGACTATGAGTAATGAACATAGTAGCATTGAGGCCAGACTCAGTGCTTCTAGCAAGTTTAGCGATCGCATTCGTTTCAGCATGTAGAACCTCCGGTTTAGTTTTCAACGAAGTAGTATCATCGCTGTGTTGGACAATATCTTCGCAGTTGTTATCCCAGCCCGCTGGCATGCCGTTATAACCGATTGAAATGATTCTATCATCTTTTACAATGATAGCACCAACGTGTAATCTACGAGCATGACTGAGTTCCGCAAATGTTTCTGCGGTTTTCATGTATGCTTCTTTTAACTTTGTCTTCATAGTGCCGCAAGTCTAATCAGTGTTGCCGCAAGGTTAATTTCTGGATCAATAACCAATGTGTGATCAACAAGACCTTGCTTGATAATAAGAATAGCTTTGTTTTGTGTCGATTCGTCTCCAAAAATGGTAACGTTATCATAGAGCCATCTATAAATTTCTTCCATCTCCTCTGGGCGAGCCTGTGAGCAGACGAGTTTACGTGCTTCGCTGATTTTGCCCGCTTTGAATAGCTCAACCATTTCAATTTTGTAGTCTGCTTCACCTGCATCTCCCTTTTCTGGACTATGTAATTTACCGTCCATACTGTTCATTTGTACCATGTTAATACATTTACGAAGGTCAGGATATGTAGCACGAACAAACGTATCTAGTGTATCAAGATCAAACTCCACACTTTCAGACATGAGGATAGTAGCCACACGAGCAGTAAACTCTGTAGTATCAACACGTTCGATATGGAAGCCTTGACACCTCGAATGTAAAGCAGGAATAATACGATTGGGATAGTTACAAGTAAGAATGAAGCGAGCTGTTGTATGATATTCCTCCATAACGCCACGTAGGGCCGCCTGTGCGTTAGGCGATAAGTAGTCTGCTTCGTCTAGCAATACTACTTTAAAATTTCCAAAAGGAATCATTTGCACAAAATTAACAATTTTATCTCGAACATCTTCAACAGAGTTTGTTCGACTTGCGTTAATTTCTAGAATATCTAAAGGATTGATATCTAGTTCGTTAAACAATATTTTTGCAAGAGTTGTTTTGCCAATACCAGCATTGCCGCTAAACAATAGATGTGGAATACTGCCTTCTTTAATCCAACGTTCAACTTGCTCTTTTTGATGTGTGTCTCTAAATACATACCCGTCAATTTTACTTGGACGGTATTTTTCTACCCATAGTTCTTTCATTTTCTGCCTCTATAACTCGTTGTCGCAATTCGCTAGTACTAAAACTATGCCTGCGTTGATTGTAGTAAAACTCCATTGGAATTTCACAGCCTGTAAAACCTTTATCTTTATATTCTTCACCTAGTATTCTAACATCTATTGGATATGAAAGCAATATGTCTCGTAGTTCTTTTTCTGTAGCG
>Ga0255157_1000492_pt1 | contig 9974 bp, 11 predicted proteins | sample Atl_Atlam_RepB_8_FD_183180 | JGI IMG/M metagenome (GOLD analysis project Ga0255157, IMG submission 183180) | Freshwater microbial communities from Altamaha River, Georgia, United States - Atl_Atlam_RepB_8h | ecosystem: Environmental > Aquatic > Freshwater > River | place: USA: Georgia | collected...
TTGCCCTTGATCAAGGGTTGCTGTCTTTGTGTCCAACAACTTTTGACAGGCATCAGGGGGCCCATTTGGCTGAAACTCCTGGCAAAGTTTCTTGGCTATTTCAAAAATCAGCTTTGCCCGACGATTTTCATCGAGCCGGGTAACTATACTTGCAGTGTTGAGATGCCGCTTGATTTCAAAGCAGGCCTTTTCAAATGGTTCAATGATGTCATTTTGCCTTCTTCGGGCAGCCCGCCCTTGGCTTTCCAAGGCTTTTGCAACCTCGCCCACTAGAGGCAGGTAGCGTCGATCCAGATCGGAAATTGCCAAGAGAAGCATTTTCTTTGCGTCCAAGCTCTGGCTTAAACCACCTTCCGAAAAACGGCCCAAGGCTTCTGCAACCTGGCCGGAAATTCTGAAGTTTATCGCTGAATCTGCTGCCATAGTTCCCCCAATGCATTTTATGCAGACATATTTAAGCATATTATATTGTCTTAATTTGCTTTTACAAATCATTATTTTGCCATTGAAACAAAACTTATGCAGACATATAAATAAATCACCCACCACTTCGATCATTATCAGGAGGCACCATGACAAACATCGTTGCAGCCGATCGTATTACCCTTACCGCCGTGGAAATTGCTGGCATTTTGGGTATTTCAAAATTGACCTGGTATCGCTTGTATCAAAGCGGGAAAACCCCAAAGCCAGCCAGGCTTGGCAGGCGCCTTTTTTGGAATCGTGCCGAAATATTCGAGTGGCACAAAGCAGGCATGCCATCTGAGGCGGTTTGGGTAGCCCTAAAAACAGGAGAAACCAATGAGCAAGCCCTTTAAGACAAATCGCAAACGCACGGTTAACGGAAAGACTGTGTTTGAACAATCAAAATGCTTTTACGGCAAATACAAGGATGAAAATAACAGATGGGTCCGGGTGCGGCTTTTCTCAAATAAGGAAGCCAGCAAGCATGAACTTAACAGGCTTTCCGAAAGAGCCCTGAAGATTCGGACCGGTCAAATATCACCCACAATTTCCAAAGGGCAGGAAACACCTTTGAAAGCCCATGTCGATGATTATTGCGCCTTTGTGCGTGGTAAAAGCAAAAAGGGCGATCCACAATGGAGCAATGAACAAAAGTCCAAGCTGATAATGGTATTTAAGCAAGCAAAAGCTTTCTGGGTAAAGGATGTTACCAAGGCTAAGATTGAAATGACCTTGGATAACCTTGTTCGTAGCCATGGATGGTCCAAGCAAACAAGCATTAATTATTTGCGGGCGGTAAAAGCTTTCTTTTCATGGATGCTTGCCCAGGAAAGAATTGGTTTTAATCCCGTGGATGGCTTGAAGGTGGGTAAAGTCCATGATTCAGACATGAAACGTCCCAGAAGGGCATTTACGGCGGCAGAATGCCAGTATTTGATTTCCTTCTTGGCGCATTCCAAGGATTCCAGAAAAATTATCAATCCACCAAGGGTAAGGGCTCTACTTTACGCCTTGGCGTTCCAGTCTGGATTGCGTGCCAAGGAACTATTCAGCTTGAAGCCGCTTAACTTTAACTTTGAAAATGGCACTGTGACTATCCTTGGCAAGCATTCCAAGAATGCCACCAATGCGATCATTCCATTACCCATGCCCTTGGTGCAGGAGATTAGAGAACATACCGCTGGCATGGATAAGTCCAAGCCAATCTTTAAGGGTACCTATTTCACATCCTTGGCAGGGAAACGACTTAAGAAAGACCTGGCCAAGGCAAGAGAAGCCTTTATTCAGGAAAGCCACACCCCAGAAGAAAAGGAAGCCCGCAGCAGTGGTGACTTCCTGCTTTACAAAAACGACATGGGTGAAACCATGGACTTCCATTCCTTGCGAAGCGGATATGTATCCGCATTGGTGGAATGCGGTGCAAATATTAAAGCCGTACAGATGCTGGCAAGGCACCAAGATGCAAAAACAACCATGAAGCATTATGCAAAGATTAAAAACAGGCAGGAACTTGCAGAAGTGGTGGCCACCATGCCTGCGCTTCTCGTCTGTTCAGCAGACCAAAAAGTAGACCAAAAAGTAGACCAAGGCGACCAAAAAGTGGACCAAATTACTGATATCTCGGGATGCGAATTGATATTTAATGATATTAAAAACGAAAGCTCTTCAATTACGCATGCTCAATGGATGCAATCACTTAGGGCTATTTTTAGCGAGGAAGAATATATGCGCCCGGTAAGATTCGAACCTACGACCCTCGGTTTAGGAAACCATAGGAAAACCCTATAAAACAAGGCTAAAATTGCAAATTATGAACCAATTTTGTACAGTAAACTCGGTAGATTTTTCTTCTGGTGAAGAAGGTGATCGTAGATCTTAAGAGTAGTAGTTGTGCTTTCATGCCCCAGCTTTGCACTAACCACTCTGGGGTCAACTTGGTTCAGCAAAAAAGTTGCGCACGTGTGCCTAAGGTCATGGATCCTGTAACCACCGCACACCTTTTTCCACCAGTCCCTGCGCAAATTGCTTGGGTGCAATCTGGAACCGTGCAAAGACTTGCACAGAGGTTCCCTAGGAAGGCCCTTAAAATCGTTTAATAGCCTGTTTAATGGTGCAGATAAGGGCAACACCCTATTTGATCGAGAAGTCTTAACTGGAGTGATTTTAGGGCCTTTGTTGTTGGGTGCATAAGATTTGCATATTTTTATGCTCTCTCCGTCCCAGTCTTCCCAGTTCAGTGCTAAAACCTCACCAAGCCTTGCACCTGTATCCAGTAGGATACACAGAAGTAGATAGTAATTTGGGTAATCCTTCTGCGTTCTATGTAGGAGCTCTTGCACCTGCTGTTCAGAAAGTGCAGTTCCCTTCTTGTGCTTATACGCAGTCCTTACATTTGGTGGGAATGGTATCTCTGCAAATTTACAAAGTACTTTTAACCTCTTTAATGCCCTACTGCTCTTCGCAGCAGTGTATCTACATTGTATATCCTCGATAATGCGCATGATGTTATCACGGCTTGTTTCTAGGCTTTTCATGCACATTCGCAGTGATGCAATTTCCTGCTGATACCGCACTAATGTTCTTTCCCGCACCTTTAATGTCCCTAGATACTGCGTAATGATAGTACTAAAATCTGATACTACTGGTGCACTAATTGCAGAAGGCCGGGCTGTTGGCTTGAATGCCACAGCCTCGGCCTTGGATTTAAAATACTTGACTAAGGTTTTACCTGATTGCTTCCATGAACATGCCCAACAAAACCTGCTTTTTTGAAAATACACACTTGGCATGATGCACCTCCTTGCGGGGGCGCACATAGTCAAAGGTCGATTCTCATGCAAGTCCCATTCTGGTAAAATCCAAACTTCTCGTAAAAGCTTGTTAGTGCAGAATCGCAGTCTAGGATTACCTTGAAACATCCTCTAATTTGAGCAATTGTAAGGCAGTACCGCACAAGCTCTTTTGCTATACCCTTACCCCGAAACTCTGGCAAAACTGCAACATCGTCTATGATTGCGTAAGGGTAACGAAATTGCAATTTATCCAGTATATACAGGGTTGCAGTACCTACTGGCACTCCATCCTCCAACCAGACAAAAGTGGGAGAGCAACCACCATAGTTTCTCTCCCGCAATATGTTTTCCCGCTCTTTGCAATTAGTGTAAACAGGTCCTAATTGCTCCAAGAGCTTGTCGTAAGATTCAAGATCACATTGGTCCAGCCGTCTGATTTTTGCAAGATTGAACAAATTCTGCCTCCCTTACAATCAACTCCTTGATGTACCCTGTGTTAGGAAGCATTTCCACCAAGCAAATCCTTTCATGAGGTTTGAACTTTGGAGCATCTGAATAGGACACGTAGTGCGCTATCTTTGCACCTGTCACACCCAGTTGGTGTTGCAGTTGAGGATAGTAGTACTTTGGAACCCATCCACGGAGAGCTTCACTGTGTGCTCTATCATTGGGACATTTGATTTCCAGAATTACATTTCCGCACTCGGATAGTCCATCCAGTGATGCACGGAACCATGGGAACTGGATGTGCTCAACGCACACTGGGGTCATTTGCAATCCGGTTAGCTCTTCGTACATTTGGCGCACAATTGGCTCAAGTCTTTTACCTCTCGCCATGCGCTCATTTTCGTACTCCTCCTGAGCTTCACCAACTTTCTTTTGGCGCAGTTCGGAAGGTTTGCACCATGGATTGCAACCCATGATTACTGCACTGTCAGAACCACCAACCCCCTGCCTTCTCCATTCCAGCCACTCTGATCCGCTTTGGTCCATAGTCACCAATTTGTATTGGCTCATTCTTTGCATCCTCTGGGTGGTGCAATGGAAGTCCCAACTCCACCCTTATTTGCATTACCCTGATTTTCTCAGGGGATCCGGGTGGAAATTGTGTGGGTAGGCTAGGGTCTATTTTATCACCCCAGTCATAGATCTGCCTAGTAGAAATACCGGGGGAATCTTTAGATTCCCCCTGTAATTTACGCAACATTTTTTAGTGCATTCCTAATGCCAACAGCAGCAAGTGCACCCAGAAAGCTTTGCACTGCCTGCTCAACCTGTCCTTGGGAAAACTGATAAAGTGCAAGTCCAAACAGCCCAGCAGCAGCAAGATAAGTTTTATACCCATTGAGTAAATTCATGGTTATCCCCCTATTAGTTTTTTAAGTTCTTCGTCCACATTTACTTCCTTGCTCTGTTTGTCTCTTTCCTTGAGCCTCTGTCGCACAAGTGCAATCAGTGGATGATCTGCTGGCCTACTCTTTTCCGCAAAGAGGTAACCGCACACCGCACCCACCAAAGCGGTAACAAGTGTGGTGGTATCAAAATTCATCTTTATCCCTCCTAAAAATAACCAGAAGTGCAAAACAAATCATAAAACCACCGAACAGCAACGATGTACTCAGCAGAGTACGCCGTAGATCTGGATCACCGTCCCTTCTGTAGTTGGGGTCGGCCTTCCTTAGTGCACCAGCCAATCCAACTGCACCATCGGAATAGTCGTCCTGTCTGTGAACCACCTTCCCATTAGGTAACTGCACGTAGATGGTTGGAGTTCCTGCTGTGTGGAACCCAACACCTTGCACAGCCCAGTGGTCAGGTGCGTAATCCTGTACAACAATGTGATCTCTTAATATTTCAAACTCAGGGTTAATTTTGATATCGTTGAGCACAATTTTGCGTTGCTCTTCAGTACCAATAATTGTTACCCGCAGATGTGTGGAATCGTCAGGCACTCCACTAACTTTCTGTGTTGCAGTTCCCTTGGAAACCTGCGCACCATTGAAGAAGTACCTTTCGCCACGTTCAATCTTGGAAAGATCCACACCGTAGTTGCTTATCCTTCGCATCTCTGCAATTGGATCCTCATCAGGAATTTGCTCCTGTCCGCAGAGTAATAAAAGAATGCTTAATAAATTCATAACTAACCCCCTATTGGTGGTGGAGGCGGAGGTGGTGCAATCCACACGACTGCCCATCCTGTACCACCATCAGTCCACCTTGATTTAAAGTCCTCAGTGCTCATCCAAATGATTTCCCCCGGAGTTCCATTGTTGTCCCATATACCAGCAACACTGTCGTCTAAGTGGCACAGGCACACCATGTGCGCAATGGTTCCGCTGTACCTGACCTTGTCACGTCCTGCATATGTCACAGCAGGAAACCTTCCCGTGCGTAGCGCAGTCTTCAACAAACTCAGGTCTGTGCCCTCGTATTGCACGTAGTCAAACCCTTGTCCTAATTTTTTGAAGTACTCCTGCAATTGTCGATCAACCTTGCTTGGGTAACCACCACCGGGTTGTTTTGCACACCAGTCTCGCAGTCCTCGCAGTGATTCAATATTTTGCCAGCGTGCTGCCATTTCAATGCTGCTCATCACGCACATACCTGCACCATCCACATGGGATCCAATGTTTGAAATGTGCTGCGATAGTGGGAAATCAATTTGCACTGGTGAGTTGTTTGGTGCAATCTTACCACCCAGTGTTATTCCCTCAACTGAGGGTTGGGCGGGATTACCCCATGGTCTTTTTGGTTTGGGTTTGTCAGGTGGTGCAGGTTTTGGGGTTGGGCATTTCCCATCCTTGCACGGATCGCATTTGCAAGGGTCGCAATTGCAGTCTTTGCACTTAACCCTCACCTTGGAAAGTATGTCCAACGAAGGAAGTGTTGGAATCACTTCCTTCGTCACCATGAATACACCAACTAGAAGAATAGGTATTGCAAGTTTTTTCATCTGGTAACTCCTCTATTGGTCAAAATAAAAACAACAAAGAAGATTAAACCTGTCAATGCTGCACCATCCCTGAATCCCTGCCAGTACAGGCGTTCAATAATCATGCGCACTGGAATAAGGATGTCATCCAGCAACTCAATCGGTGGCATTTCCTGTGGATTCATATGCACTCCATTTACCTATGGGACACTTCTCAGTGACCCAGCTAGTTTTAGTCTTTATAAAACAGCCACATACACCGCACCTGTTTTGCTCTTTTAGGAACTCACACTCTACGCATGTGCGCATTCTCTGCTGTTGCACTTCTAGTGGAACCCTCTTGCACCCTGCAAATGCCCACTTTGCTGCACTGGTGATCAGGCTTTTAGCCTGCTCACCTGCTGGTGGCAGTTCCACCTTGGTGTCTTCATCCCAAGCTTTGCGAACTCTGTCGTTGTGGTGGTAATACCAACACAGTTGGCACTGTGTGGAGTCCCAAGTGCTGTTGGGTATCACATTGTCACAGGCACAGGGCCTAGGCATTGCAAACCTCAGTCATTTGCAGGTTTTCTACAGGTGTTTCCGTAACAGTGAATGCAGTTGTTGGGAAAGACGAACTTGTATACACAAGAGGTAGTGTGGAGTAGTTTGCAAGAAATGAATTTAGGTCAGAGAATGCAGTAATGTCTGTGGTGGATACCCTACCATTTTCAAACTCAGTACCGCACATAATAGAGTACAAATCGTTTTTCCCGTAGTGCCCTACAAACATTCCATTGCCATCATCGTCCCCAGTCGTAGATTCAAGGTCGCCCATAATTAATGGGTAATCAAAGACACCATCCCTTGCCATAAATGCACTTTTAATAGTTGGATTAATTTGCAAAGAGTTCCAAAAATAACCCGTGGTAAAATTAATCTTGTTGTTGCCGTTTAATTGTGGATCTGCAACAACGGAATACTGACTAAATCCACTTTTATTAACTGTCGGATGATAACCTTTGAAAAAGTCATAATGTGTGGGGGATGTTGGATGCAACTGGAATCTATAATTCCAGTCTAATGATGGATCTGCTGCAATATCGTGCTGCATTAAAGATCTTACAGAAGTTTCCCCAACGTATTCTGTAAGGTTTGTGGGTTTTAATTTCTTAACAAGAATTTCCTCTCTTAGTCGCCACGCACCATTTGTAGATGCACCATAATAAGCAATATTCGCATAGTTTTTTGAGCTTGAGAAAAACACATACAGTGCTCCATTAAATAAAGTAATTTTAGGTTCATATAAACTTCCACCGTTTATGAATTCCACGAGTGGGTTGTATGCATAACCTCCCGGCATATGAATTGCTTTAAAAAAGAAAGCATCTGTTGTAAAATTATTAACGTATCCGTTTGGTTCTGCAATTACAGGAGGAGAACTAATTTTTCTTGAAAACTGCAAAGCAAGGTTTTTTGAATACTTTTTTACAACTCCTACAAAATGTCTCTGGGTTTGTCCCCCTACTATAACCACATCGCCTGATGACAGCATTCCAACAACAAACCTTGCAGGTACTTTGAATCCCCTATGAAGGTTATTTACAGCAATTTCCCCAAAATTTGGGTCTGATGCATGGTCGTACCCAACTGCATATACTGAATCCCCACTGACGTAAATATCACTAATATGGCAATTTGTATTATTCCTCGGACCCTTTACCTCAATGTAAGACATAACTCCTGTTTGCAAATTAATCTTTGCAATAATGCTCCTGCAATTCTCTATTGCTTGCCAGCTATCTGGGTAACCCGCAGATGTTGTAAGCTTACCATTACTTTCCGATAAAAGTGCGTAAAGGTTAGGGTAGTCTGGAACAACTTTTAGTACATCAACCCTTTCTGTAAAACCTGCGGAAGACCAATCAAACTTGTAAAACTTCTTTGCAGCGTTCTCCACAGAAGGCCAGAATTTTTGCCATTCCCCATTATTGGAAAACCAACCAGCAGTAGCCCTTGTCCACTCAGCACTGTCTGATAAACCATCATGCCTTGTAACAGGTTTTGCAAAATAGATGTCGTTTGCCTTTTCCCAAGTTGAACTGTTTTCAAAGTAAAGGTTTGCGCCAACAAGAGTGTTTACAGGAGTTGTGTTGTTTGAGTAAGGTGCTTGGTAGCTGGATATGGTGGGATAGTTGATGTTTCGCAAATCAACTTGAAGTTGTATTGCATTATCTTTTGTTACCGTCCCGTATGCGCTAGTTAGTGTAAATTTAACCAATCCTCCAGTGGTTAAATTATTCATAAATGGTACGGTAAATGAAACACGTGATGCATCTATTACCGTAAAAGTAGCCTCATACTTTACATTTGGATTGTTTGTGTAGAAAAATTCAATTTTTTGAGTAGTGTCTAAACCACCTCCCCAAATGACATATTGTCTTTCACTATCTAAATATGGAACAGAGTTATTCTCGGTTCCGTTTGCGTCCTTGTAAATACCTACCCCATAAAGAGTGGGAGAATAATTCCTTGTAAAGTTTGAAGTAGATGTCGCAGTACCACCATTGGTGGTTACGGAAATAGGACCTGTGACTGCGCCAGAAGGCACAAATGCACGAATTGTGGTTGGCGTAACATCTGTAAAAGTAGCGGTCCAATTTCCAAAAGATACTCTACCTACAACCGGGGTTTGATTGTCCACAGCACTAACAAAATTAGTACCTGTAATAATAACTTCTGCTCCACTAAGTCCGCTAGTGGGTGTAAAACTGGATACGGTTGGAGCAGGCTGTAAAGTAAAATTACCAACTGATGTTACTGTCCCAGCGGGAGAGGTTAATTCTATTTTACCACTGGTTGTTTGTTCATTAATAGATATAAAAATAGTATTGTTACTGGTAGTACTTTTAGAAAATTGGTGCCCAACGCCATTAATTTTTACAGAGGTTGTGTCAAGTACGTTTTGCCCGAAAATTGTAATATATGAATTACTAGAACCTGTCCAAAGCTGGGGCGTTTCTGAAATTATAATTGGTTTGTAAAATAGATTTGAAGAGCTTATGTTATTTGGGTTACTGTATTGTTGCCCATATTCTAATGTACGGTGATTATATTTTAAAATTGCTCTAAATGTCTTAACATCTTGAGGATTAGTAAATATAAATGTTTTCTTGTTTGGGCTATCGGGAGAAAACCCGGCAATTCCAGCACTACGGAGTATTTCATATCCTTCAGCACCAATTGACCAAATTTGATAGTGACCATTAATATCTCTATTTGAGGATATTGTAATAGTTTCACCACCACTGGCAGAACCTGTGGTTGGCGAAATAGTTATTGTGGGTTTATATACTGGAATTATTGTGAATAAAGTTCTCTGCTCAGAATAAAGAGTTCTTAGGGGATAATACAGGCTTACTCCATAAGATCCCGCATTAATCCAACCGGTTCCAGTATCCCCTACAGTAAATGGATTAATTATATTTGCTTCATTATAATAGCTAACACCTACTTTAGCGAAGTCGTAACCAACTAACCCAGCATTATTGTATTTAGTACCATTATTTGCATAATAACCTTTTGAAAATTTAAAAATACTTAAATTTATGCCTTTTAGAATTATTACATCGCTTAACCAACTTTCTTTATGTTGTATAGATTGAATGCCCGTAGTATCATTAATGCTGGTAATAATACCTGAGTTTTCTGGAAGTAAAACCAATGCGGTCTTTCCATTGAGGTACTTTTGCAAAACTCTATAGGTATCTGTACGTGTTACATTATTTGAGTTTAATAAAAATGTT
>Ga0255157_1000557_pt1 | contig 9165 bp, 14 predicted proteins | sample Atl_Atlam_RepB_8_FD_183180 | JGI IMG/M metagenome (GOLD analysis project Ga0255157, IMG submission 183180) | Freshwater microbial communities from Altamaha River, Georgia, United States - Atl_Atlam_RepB_8h | ecosystem: Environmental > Aquatic > Freshwater > River | place: USA: Georgia | collected...
CCACGCCATCAGGCTTCCCCCACCATCGACCCCAATTTCCAATACTGTTGTTACAGAATTCTTTAGGTTACAGAACAAGTTTTCATACACGCCGTCATACTGGTGTCCAGTGGGGCCTTTATCAGTCCCAAAACTAGTTCCGGCGTTTGCAGGACATGCATATTTTTCAAACAGATCACGAAGGCTCATACGATACACACAACAAAATTTCAAAGAACTTTGATCGCATGGTGCAGAAATTCCCTCATACCGGTCTCCTGGTTCCTAAAATCAACATTTTTCTTCGCTTCGACACACCACGCCTGGACTTTCGCCAACGCATCTTGAGATGCCTTCAGTTTGTCGTGCACATTATTCATTTTCAAACGGGCGGCCTCAATTTCCTTACAGATCGCGTCGTCAAAAATGGAAAACATCCCATACCGTTCCAAGACGTTTGTGCCGAGGGCCTTGGTACCTGCCGCGGCCATCGCCTTCCATGTCGTCTGCAATGTCTTCTTGTCATGAAGCGTCTGTTCACAATCCGCGAGGCATTGCGTCAGCACCGTGATCTTCTGCTCCAAAGCAGGTATTTCCGAGATCACCTGCCGCAGTTCTTCTTCCAACACCGGCACGGGCGTGGGCACGGGCATCATCGGCGTGATCCTCGCTGCAGGCGGAGAGTTTTCATCACCCGTCAGTCCGCGGAGAGGAAAAGACGTGGGCAGCGACGGGACCAAACACGCGAGAGGGACAGGCTTGTCCACATAAACGGGAGGAGGAAGAGAAAGGTCCACCTCCTGAGAAAGTGGTTTCAACCTGCACATGCACCCAATGACGCCCGTGAGAATCGAGCTACATCGTCTGTTCTTGCACCACACGACTTACATATTGTCAAGACCTCCAGAAAATCGGCGCTCACTGCACAAAAAAGGAAAAAATACGCGATTCGTCAAGATACGCAATTACATGACGTCATCGTCAACGCTCCCGCTCATCGCCGCTGATCTCTCAACCACAGGGGCCCGTCGACTTACAGAAGTTCACCAGAACACATTGACTTTAAATGGAATTCGGAGTGACCCGCGTCGTCAAATATGAAGTTCTCCTTGAACGATTCCATTGAACGAACGCAATGCCAGGAGGCACAGGACCAGGGTGACCAGGGGGATTTTTTTAATTCTGTTTAAATTTTTCTTTTGAATAAAAATTACGTCTGAATTGCGATATTGACCTATCACAAAAAAAAATCTGCGCGCGAAGATAAAGAAGAATGGGCCAAAACGTTTCCAGGCCAAAACACCGGAAAAAAAGGCACGCAAAGCAAAAGAAAAACACAAAAGTTTATGGCGTAACAACCACGTGTACAATGAACGGACTTTCTAACAAACTCACTTGCCATCAACGTGTCATCAACAAGAAGAGCGATGTCCCAAAAACAAACGACCTTCTTGGCGAGATATTCCGCGCACCGCCATTTTTTACAGACCGGTAAAATTTACTGGAACTTTTTGCTGATTTTGAAAAGAATTCGAGACTGCTTATCCAGCACATCCACGAGCGCCGTCAAGGTCACGTGGATGTTCTTCAACACATCGGGAAGGCTTTCCCCCTCACTCGTCAGAAGATACGCCGCAAATGGATCGTGAAATCCAAAGTCCAAACCGTCTTCCTCTTCCTCTTCCTCGGATCCGTGCTGCTCTCCCCCCTCCTCGTCCTCGTCCTCGTCAATATCTTCCAACTCGGGAATGTCAACGTCATCATCATCGTCTTCATGCACCACCAACTCAACGTCCTCGACGGGAGGGTCTTCGTGGTCTTTGCTCTTCTGCCCGGGCATTACTCTCCACAGCGACAATAATTTTCGCGCTAGAACGCGCCAATACCCTCGTCATCATCCTCGGAATCGATCAGAAGCTGAGGACCTGTGTATACGATCGGCGCCTCTCGAAGGGGTCGCCGACGAGGCCACCGGAAGTCTTCGCTGCCGACTCGGGCGGGAGAACGAGAGCATACCGACCTGGCGTCATCGGAATCGTCCATGCTGGCACCGTATCCACTCTCTGCGATGCTATCTCCTGTACTGTCGCCATCATCCTCTTCGACCTCACATTCCGTCTCGTACTCCCACGGCCCTTCGTCACAGGCTGCACCAAACAAAGGATCCTCGAACACGTCTTCTTCGACGCCAGTGGGAACATTCTTTTCGGCAGGGAGCGGGGTGAACGACGCGTGCAATTCCACCCCCGTCTCCGCGGGCAGTGGGTCCTTGGCCGCCTTCTTTTTCTTTGGGGTCGGCTTTTTTTTCTTCCCAGTCTCGGTATCCCCCTCTTCAGGCACTGTGGGGCGAGGTTTGGTATTGGGCAACGGCGTCTTGAAGAAGAAATCGAGCATGCCGGTGGTCGTGTGCAACGATACTTAAACGGAAAGGAAAAAAACTAGCGCCCTCGACCGATACCACCTATACCGCCGCCGTACATAAATGGCATCATGGTCAAGAAACATGCGACCATCGAGCACAGGAGGCCACAAGGCACGGCATAGTTTGCTGTTTTATTACACTCCTTCTTTAATGGGCCGCTGAAATCGCATATGAGGTTATTCATCAGCGCAAACCCAAAGCTGACGAACGCCAACGTACTGGCACACGTTCCGAAAGATTCCATTGTATTGTACGAGGAGAAAAAAACTTCTTAAGACGAGGCCCACGGCCCTGAAGATTTCATGCGTGGCTTCTCGAATGTCGACAACACCTGCTATCTTGCGGCGGCACTTCAATGCCTTCTCCATACGCCCCAACTCGTCAACTACCTCCTTGCAGACGACGCATGTGCCACGGGCGACCTGAACACGCGCAAACGCAACGCAGCCGCCTTGACAAAGGAAATCATGGCGCTTACGCACCAGATGTGGAAAGAGCCAGAGGGTGACCCATTATGCCTGGACGCTGCCGTAGTCGCCCTGCGAAAACACGCCAAACCATTTGCCAAAGGTAGCATGCACGACGCCCACGAATGCATCCTCGCGCTCGTGGACGCGTTGCACCAAGGGTTGAGCAAGACCCCGCGTGTGACTCGCTCGCTCGCCAGAGAGGCCTTGCGAGAGAAAGACCTTGCCGCGTGGGATGACGCCGTTGCTCGAGACTACTCTTTCTTGGCGGAAGTGTTTCAGGGGCAAATGGTGCATGACCGGGGGACGTACGAACATTTTTGGAGTCTTTCCCTCCACGTGGCCGCTGGAGACTCCATCACCCAATTGCTCGACCACCATTTGCAGGATGCCCGCGTGACCTATGCGCCATTGATCCTCGTTATCCACTTCAACCGGTTCGACCCATCCGGCGCCAAAGTAGAAAAATTCATCGATTATGGGACCGAGCTCGAATTTGCTGGCGCGTCATATGCCCTTTTCGCCGTCTGTATGCACACGGGCGCCCATTATACGGCCATGTGCGAAAACAGAGGCCATTGGACGTTTTATGATGATGCGGTGTGCACACCCACGACAGATCCTAACGCGATCATTCAACGGGATGCGTATGTGCTCTTCTATAAAAAACTCATCGACGCGTGCCAACCAAATACGCAATAACTGCCAAACCCAATGTGACGCCGCCCAGAATGGTCAAGCGAATTGTCCAGACGTCTGTCGACTTTTCCATCGTATCGGTAGTTCAACATTTTTTTTAATTTAGTAATAGCCTCCGTAACCACCGTACATACCACCGCCGTACATGCCGCCGCCGTACATGCCGCCGTGACGCATACTTACCATGCCAAACATGCTTAGGGAGGAAAGTAGGATCAGCACAAAGAGACAGATCGAGACAAGAACAAACATGGGTCTGTTGTTGCGTGTGGTGGTGGGGCTATCAATAGAATCCATACCATCCATTGTGTCAAAACCTTCGTCTTCGTCTTCCAGAGTATCGACGGGAATTTTGGTGATAACCTTGGCGGACATTGCTGCTCTATGCTACCACCCAAGAAAATATTTCCCGTCACACCCGCTCACGCCAAAACGGGGGCCTCCTCGCTGGGGGTCGCGGCCTCCCCGCCGACCTTCTTGGCGTCCACCAAGTCCTCCCAATTCATCTTCCCAATGTACTTGCAAACGGGCTTTTTCTCGTACACAATGTACCTACCCTGACGGATCACTTCGGTGGGCTTATCCAGTTTAATGACGTTGCCGTTGAACTCGCGCACAATCTTGGTGTTGGTCTTGCGGAGAAGAATGCGCAGGGATCCGTCCTCGTTCTTCAGGTTGGCCGGAAGCTTGTCGATGCGGGAGGCACACTTGAGGGCAGCATACCGGTCTGAAGACGCGCATAACTTGGCAAGTCCCTTCAGGGTATCGGGACAGTGGAGCATAAAAGTGGACTTGGTACTGGCCTTCTTGGTGCGGCGGACGAAGGTCACCCGCTGACCGGGGGTCTCAGGCTTAGGCTCAGGCTCAGCGGGTGCTACTGCTGCGGCTGCTTCAGGGCTGGTCATAGCATCGGCTGCTACATTTTTTCCACGATTTAAACGTACGTTTATTTAGCACGAAAAATTCAGATTGATTCTTACAATGGCAGAACACCAGGCACTCTTTAATTCCATGTGTAAAAGTCTCATCGAAAATGATTTTGCCACGGCCGCCGATCTCGGCACTGCCATCCTCGAACGGCATGGCAATCACACGGCCGTTCGGCACAACCTGGCCCTCGCCCACGAATGCTCAAAGGATTTTGTCGCCGCTGCTGCTGAATATAACGCTACCATCCGTGACTTCCCACAGTACATGCCATCCTACCTCGGCTTGGCCAACTGCTCGCTCTATGCAGGCGACAGCGAAACCGCCGAACAACTCTTCCGAACCGCCAAAGACATCGCACCAGAGGACCCCCGGCCCTCCATCCTCCTCAGCGAAGTCCTCTTTCTCCGGGGCAAAAACGCCGAGGCCATCACCGAACACCTCCTCGCCGTGCGAAAAGTCGACGCGTCCCGCAGCGTGCCCACGCAGAACCACGTACACTGTTACATGGACTTTGGAGACGCGGCTGCCAGGTTCCACATGTTCCTCGAACGGTCCTTGGTGCAGCGCGAAGGGTACCCAACCCTGCCTCCACCGCCGCTCTACCCAGAGGGCCACTCGGTCGCCATCTTCCTGGCGCACACCGGGAACGCCGCGGATCTGGGACGACGTCTGGAACGCCTGGACCGCCGTCGCGTCTACCTCCTCGCACTCGACGACATCTCCGCCGGGATCCTCAAAACGTACGGACCCGATGCGACCACCAGCATCTCGTATGACACGCACGAATTGCCAGCTATTGCACTCTTCGTCGCACACTGGCTCACGCAACACGGCACTCGGGTCTGTCTTCTGTCGGATGACGCCCGACGCGATATCGATAAACTCGAATGGGCCGATACCGTGGAAGGTGACATCGACGTCAGTCCTCAAGGCGATCTCGTGGCCACCCCTGCCGCATCGGCCCACCTTGACCCCAGACTCGTCTCGCCCATGTGGAACCGTGGTCGACACCCTGAACCCGACGCCTTCTTCATCATCTACAACGCCATGCAAAAACTTCAAAAATAATATCAACCTCTAGACCATGCTCTACCAGCCCGCATACCTTCCGCAGCACGGCGTGGCGGACGTCATTCTGGACCCCGTGCGGCGCCTCATCTGGGTCGTTGCCACTCACCTCCCAGCGCCCAAACTGCAGGTGCGGGACGCTGCCACGGATGTTCTTCTCCACTGCATCAAAGCGTCCTCCGTGGGGGGAGAATGTCCCTCCGCCATCCTCGCATTCACGTACGCCGCCACTCCAACCGCCGTGCTGGTTAACGGCGTGGAAGTCTGTGTCTCGGAGCGCCAAGAAATTCTCGCGAATCGATTTGCCGTACTTCCTCGCGACGCGATCATCGTGACCACCATGTACAAACACGACAGTCGTTACATCGAACCATACGTGGAGTATTACACGGCCAAAGGAGCCCACGGGTTTCTCCTGTACGATAACAATCCCACATGCATGCACGAGGGTGCCATTCATTGGCCTCTCCCCTATTGGACGTCCGAAGCCGAGGGCATCCATTGCGCCCAGTCCACACACCTGGCGCACGCGGCCCTGCTCACCGCGGTGTTCGGAAAGAACGCATGGCTCCTCAACGTCGACCTCGACGAATACTTGCACACAAGCTACACCTTGCCTCGTCTGGCTGAGCTCGCCGCCATGGGGGACTGCACGGTGATGGCCTTCCGATCCCAGTGGGCCGACTGCAAAGCCCTCGGGGTATGCGCACCCTCCACGTCGCCGCACCGCATTCGCACAGCTCCATTCGTGTTTGAGTGGCCACAGCGGTCCAAATACATGCAACGTCACGCATTTGACGATCCCTTGCTGCGGGATGTGCCCACCTTCCATCGAGGCATCCACCGCCCTCGCTCCGCCAGCGTCCCGGAACGGTCTATCGTCCTCCTGAAACCCCACGAAGGCGTGTTGCTTCATTTTGCGCACGCCAGCGGGGCTCCCCGTTCTGCCGGCATAGTGTTCACTCATCAGCTTCAAAGTACCGCAGCTTCTGAAGGCGTGCCGGATGCCACGCCGCCTCCATGAGTTCCCGCTGCAAGGCTGGCCACAGTCGCTCTTTCGCGTCTCGGCATTCGTCCAGCGCCTCAAGAAACGTCACCGTTTTGCGCACGCCGGCATTCTTGGGAAACGCCACGTGGGCATGCCGGGCCCAGTGGATGGCGCGCATACCCGTCAGGTCGTCGGCGAGGTATGGATCTGCGCCATAATCCAGCAACAGCCGCACCAACGATAAGTAAAGCTTGGCCGCTGCCTCGTGCAACGGGTACCTCGGGGTGATAAAATGCCTGGACCGCGATGGTATTGAGGAGGCGTTCGGGTCAGCGCCTGCGCATAACAGGTTCCGAACCACGACTTCCACATGGGCACTGGGATAGTGTCGTAACGCGTCCATCAAAAGCGTGAAACCAAAATTGGGCTTGTTAACGTCACATTCGAGCATGCGAATCATGGCGGCGATGAGTTGAACGGGTGCAAAATTCAGGATTAACTCTCGCAACGCATTCATTTCCGTCTTGGCGGTCGCCCCATATTCCACCAATATCTTCAGACACTCGAGCGCTGCCGCCACCGTCTCCTCAGATTCGAACAGTCGGTCCGCGCACCACAGGCAGTCGATCGGTTCCGCCGGCACGCCACGCAAATTTGCAACGCTCCGAATGTCGCCACCGTCGCGCATGATCGCTCGAAGCACGTCCGCCTCATGTTCCAACACTGCTACATGAACTGGGGATTCGTACACATCCATTCTTCTGTATGTGTCTCTCTCTATCTCGTCTGTCTTAAGTTGTTACATCTTTCAGGCGTTCAAACAATTCACGATATGTTCGCGTTTCAATACGGAAACAATATCCCACTCCAACGCTGCCATCACCTGCCGCTCTTTTTCTCGCAATGACTCCGGCCGGACTTTGGCCCCCATCGCCATCAGTTTGCACCCAGGAGACGTGACTTGGGTGCCCAAAAATTTGAAACTAATCCACAACGCAGCAGCCGTTGCCGCGTGATAGGTTGGGTACATGAGCTCCGGGCATTTCTTCGCCGCTTCCGTGACCAGCGCAATCCCCCCTTGTCGAATAGCGGCGTCTACCACGGCCCCCCCGCGACTCAAAAAAATTATATTGTCACATATTTCGTAGACGAACGTTGATATATGGTCGTCTTGCGTGAGATCAATCACTTCCGTCTCATCTTCTTCTGACACATCGATGACGCTCACAGGGGATGTCCGCGAGGGGCGTTTCTTGCTCGCGCTCGGGCCCTGAGTTTCCACGTAACGTTTCATTTTGAATTTGTTTTGTTTATGGTTTCATTCGAGAGTCACGCTCTCATATATAGTCTACAGGTTTCACGCTTTCTTTTTCACGTCAAACGCCCAAAGCCTTTTTACACAGACTCGCGTCAAACTTTGTCTTTATAAAAAAAATGTCGTCCGCCATTTTGACCAAACGCGTTCGCGATATTCTCGTGCGTGGGCACCGTTCAAAAGGAGATGCCAAGGACGCCTCAAAATTGGCTGATCTGACCGCGGGGCTCATCACGGCCTACAAAAAGCTGTATGATCACGAAGACGACGAGGAGATCTTGACGGTTTGCCTCGTGGATGCTCTCGGAGGGCTGCGCATTCACCTGCCGGAGCTCCATTCGTCGCTGCGCCAGTGCACCGAGGAGGACATCATGGCCGTGTTGGCCTACATGCAAGCGCGGCATCTTCAAGAGGAGCCTGGACCATTGCTCATTGGCATCAACCCAGAGTGTTCCGTGTATATGTCCGTCATTCTCCCCGCCAGGGAACCCTTGGTGTGCCAGGGGTGCGGCATGCATTATCGCTGTCGCGTGAACGCCTCCCGATGTCTCTCCTCGCATGTGAGCGACGCGGATGCTGCAAGGAAGCCGCTGTATTCCCGACAGGAGCTGGAGCAGCACTGGGAGGGTCTCGACGCGGATGCGCGCAAGTGCATTATGGGTGCGTGTGGGTTGCCCATGCCCTGGCGCGTCGAGACCATCGGTGCCGAAGAACTATTGGACGATGCCATGCGAAAATCAGAATTCACCTACCTGTTTCGCGTGACCACGTCCCCGGCGTTGTTTGATTTCGAGTATGACGACACGATTTACACCATTTGGAACATGAACGCGACGGGCGCCGACCGGCTCATGCACGCGTTGGTGGCATCCTACGAGACTCACAAGCAGCACGTAGCGGATGAGTTGTTGCGTGACACCTCAAATAAGAAAAAGAAACAGAAGAAGAAACTGACAGCCGAGATGGTGAAGGGAGACGAGATCTTGGCCAAGAAGTACGAAGAGCAAAAGGAGAAGAAGAGGGAAAGGAAACGGTTGGCGAAAATCGAAAAACGGTTCTTTTCCACTCCCTTGCGCATTGGCATAACTGGAAAATGGTACGAAGAAGAAGTGGAGGACCCTGTCACCTTCGTCGTCTCTGGGGCCGGGGCTGGGGTTGGGGTTGGGGTTGAACACGGCGGAGTTGTGGACGGCGGCGTCGGCGGCGGCGGGGCGGCGGGGCCGGTACAGCTGGTGGCTGTGGCGTGAGTTGAAGCTGTCGTGCCGCATTCTCTTGTTCTCTGACGGCCGTTTCGTAC
>Ga0255157_1000559_pt1 | contig 9134 bp, 7 predicted proteins | sample Atl_Atlam_RepB_8_FD_183180 | JGI IMG/M metagenome (GOLD analysis project Ga0255157, IMG submission 183180) | Freshwater microbial communities from Altamaha River, Georgia, United States - Atl_Atlam_RepB_8h | ecosystem: Environmental > Aquatic > Freshwater > River | place: USA: Georgia | collected...
GGCAGGACAACATTCAGGTTAGCAGTGAAGTACCCGATGATCGGGTGGAAGGAAGAAGACCACGAGATCAGCGTCATTGCAGGGATAGGCAAAGAGTTTGCGACGTTCCTTCTCAACCGGCAGGTTTTCAGTGTTAAAGGTGTAGGGCAGCAGGAAAAACTACGGGGTTACTTAATGGATTACTTGACCATGGTTCAGAATCAAGCGCCTACTGGGCTTGATTTCATTGCGTTCGGTTGGCAGGAAGATGGCTCGTTCTTATGCGGCGAACAGATCATCGGCTCACCGACAGGCACAACAGCACGTCGTTTGCGCGGCCCTGCTGCGCGGTACTCAGAGATCATCAAGACACACGGCTCACGCGATGAGTGGATTGGTGCGATGCAGATGCTGAACTACCCCGGGACACAGACGCTACGTGCAGCAGTACTGTTGGCTACTGCGGGCATTCTTGGCAAGGTATCTGGCAACGCGTGTTTGGTTGTGTCGATCTACTCCACAGAAACAACGACAGGTAAGTCACTGTCGCTGATCGCAGCTAACAGCTTAGTCGGCTCACCGCGCGACTTGCTGCTGAACAAAAACGATACGTCGAACGCGCTGTACAAAATACGTGGGGTGCTAAACAACCTGCCTTGCACCATCGACGAACTTACCACGGCTGACGACAGTGCTATCGCTGACATGGCGTATGACCTGAGTCAAGGGCGTGAGAAGATCGCGATGACTAAAGAGCGAGAGCTACGCGAACCGGTGAAGTGGGATGGCCCTACACTAATCACGACCAACTTCTCGCTGCACCACAAGTTTGAGAACGTGCAGACCAGCAACGACCCGCTCAAAGCACGTACGCTAGAACTGCACCACCATGATCGCTCGTTCATCCTGCCTGATGAGAAAGGCTCCAGCAACGGCTACCGGTTCTTCGACATTGTGGCCAAAAATAACGGCTGGGCGCTGCCTGAGCTAGTCTCTGAAGTCATTGAGATGGGTGGGCCAGAGGCAGTGTGGGAGAGAGGCGATGCTGCGTTCTTGAAGAAGTTCAACTTCATCTTCGAACCGCAAGAGCGTTTCTTCCGAGCAAGTATCATCAGCGCATGGATCATGGGCAAGATCGGCGCACGGCGCGGGCTGTTCCCGTTCGACGTTGATAAGACAATCCAGTACTTACTCGACCACGTGCTGAAGATTAGAAAAGAGATGGTGGATTCACGACAAGACGTATTCGATACCATTGGCCAGTTCTTGCAGGAGCACAACGATCGGCTCATCGAGGTCACCGAGGTGTACGGCTCTGGTAAAGAGCAAGTACGTGTGCCTGCCCCAGAACGTGCTGTGGCGCGGCTGAAGATAGTCTACGACAGCACAACCCCAGTCATGCCCGGCAGCGTCTTGGCGATCAATCTGACTTCGCTCAAGCAGTGGCTGAACAAGACTCGGGACGGCATGGATCGTGTGGTACGTGAGCTAGAAGCCAACAACGCATTGATCTCTGCGCGGGAGCGCGTTACCATATTCAAGGGGTGCACAAACAGAAACCCCGGGCAGGCGCATTGTCTGATCGTTAATGTGAACCATCCTCGGTTTGTTGACTCGATCACCAGCACCACAGCGCGTCAGCAAAGCCCCGTGACCTTAGCCGTGCTGCAAGGCGCTGCGAACTAGGAGGCATCATGCCACGCAATTACAAGACCGAGTACCAGAACTACCAAGGTACGGAAGAGCAAAAGAAAAACCGCGCTCAGCGCAACGCCGCGCGTCGGGAAATGGAACGTAAGGGCGTGGTAGCGAAGGGCGACGGCAAAGACGTAGACCACAAGCGGCCCATCGTCAAAGGCGGTGGGAACGGAAACGGGAACCTACGTGCAGTACCCGCCTCCGCCAATCGCTCGTTCCCAAGAAACAAACGAGCTGGGATGAAGTAATTACTTCTTGGCTTTTGATGAAGGTTTTATAGACTTGCCTTTCGAATGGGCGACCATCTTCTTGGCAGCAGTCTGTGAAATCTTCATCTTCTTGGCGAAAGCAGGATCGTGCGCAGCAGCCCGCATAGTGCGGGCTTGCTTCTCTGATGTGAACGGCATTACTTCTTACCTTTCTTCATCAGCTTTTCCATTTTCTTTTCTTTGGATTCCATACTCTTGGACTCCATCTTCTCGTGCTTCATCATAGCGGCTTTGTTTGGGTACTTCTCCATACCGCCGTACTCTTTAATTACTTTAGATTTGCTTGCCTTTTTCATTTCTTCATTCCTTTCAAAGTTTGCGCCAGACGTGCGCGTTGACCTAATTTACCGGGGGCTTTTGCTGCTTTAGCTAGTGAGGCAGCAGGGATAGTCTCTCCCTTCTTAACCCCCATAGACTTGCGTAACGCACCGGGTTTCTTTATGGCTTCTTGAATCCATTTGCCAGCCATGATTACTTACCTTTCATCTTCATCATGCACACGCCCATCTTGGCGCACTTAGCAGGATTAGGACAGCCCTTGCAGGGCTTAAACGCTGCAGGTTTTGCTTTCATTACTTCCTCCTTGCGGCTCTCATGTTATCCACGAGATTAGGGTAAGGACGGCCAGCTTTCTTGGCCGCTGCTTTGGCTGATGCCTTCTTTGCAGGCGACAGTTTCTTTGGCTTGCCCAGAGACTCTGGGCGGGGCTGATCCCATACAGGTTTTTTCATGTCAGCACTCCTGTTTTGCTAAGTATTCATACCACTTTGGAGAATCTTCAGATGCGTATAAGTATTGCGCGGCGAACTCAAGAAGTGTTGGATCATCACGAAAATGGCCTAAACCCCTGTTGCAATGATTGCATAATAAGCCACGTATCTTACCTGTAATATGGCTATGGTCTACTACAAGTTTGTCTTCGGTTCCACAAATCACACATTGGGTAGTTGACGCTTTGAGGTCTTTTAAAGCTTCGTCGGAAATAACGGCTCGGTATTTACCACGCAAGTTCGCATTACGATACTCCTTACGACAAGCGCGGCACCAACTGTCCAATCCGTTACGCTTTTTGTTATGCAAAGGAAAATACTCTGCCGTCTCTGGCTTGCTTTCCTTGCATCTAGTACACGTTAACAGTTCCACGCTTTTAACGACAACGCTTTACGTGTTGGTCGCCCTTTTTCATCTTTCATAGGTCCCGGCATTCCAGACATTCTGGCGCAAAATGATTTGCGCCGTGCGGCGTCTTTTTCCGTTTTTGGATTTGGAGCCGGAGGCTTCAACCCGGGCTTGCCGGGGTTGGCTGCGTTGTAAGAGGCACGTCCCTTAGCGTTCAAACCGCCCTTGGGATTTTGCCCTTCCTTGCGTTGCCATGCTGGTGTCTTAGCCATCAATCTAACTCCTCATCAAGTTCTTCGCCACGGACTTCGGCGATGCGGCGTTCCATGCGCTCCCGCAGGACTTCCAACTCTTCATCCAACTCGTCGTAGTCAGGGTAGGCTTTGCGGTACTCTTCCTTCTTGGCCTTGCGCATAGCGGCCTTGAAGTCTTTCTCAATGCCCTTGACTACCTTGTCTTGGATAGCCAGAGACTCATCGATGTCGTAGTCGTACGCCTTGAACCCCAGCATCCTAGCAAAGACCAAGTTACTAGGCATTGCCCCTGTGGTGCCGACTTTTTCATTTTTAACGTCCAGCGCCTTCTCTATGTTCTTACTAGACACAGCAGGAGGCATCGCTAAATCATAAGCGAACTTGCCGGAGTTGAGTAACTTATCCCACTCAGAATCTGTTGGCTTGTGAATCGCTTTGCCGGTGTATGGGTCTACGCCAAACAGCAAGCCAGCGGCTGCGGTCAGATACGGACCGCCCGGAGTAACAGCTGCGGGGACCCACGACTGCCCCATCAGACCATTCGGCAAACCTTTGGTCATCGATGCGAACGGCACGTAGTCACCCAGCTTGTAGTACACAGGATTCTGCGCATCGCCGAACGGCAACCGGATAAACATGTGTGGACCCATGCCGAAGAACATACGTTCGCGCATATACTCAGGACCAGCTTTACGTAGCTCATCGTCATCATCCCCAGCCATAGCAGCCAGCGCGACTTCGATCAGGTAGTAAGAAGCGATGACGTTGGCGATCTTCCATGGCTGGTGCAGTGCCATGCGAGCCAGAACCGGTGTGATTGCGTAGGTCCACGATACGAACGGCAAGACCGACTGACGTAGAACTTTGACCGCCTTAGAGTCAATGTCGTAGTCAAGGAACGCTTTGCGGGCAAACGTACCTGCGGCCTTTAGTTGCTCAGGAGTTGCAGTAGCTGTGCCTTCTAGGTTCTGAAGGTCGCCAGCTTTGGTCAAGAACGCAGCCAGACGGAACACGTTATCTTCGGCAGCGTATGTCTCGGTAGCGATGTCATCCAGCTTTTTAGCTTTACCAGCTGCCAGCTGAACTAACTTCTGTGCCTTCGACTTCTCGTAGCCAGCAAACGCGGACAGACGCTTCATCAACGATGACTCGCCATCAACGCCCATGTTCTGACCCCATGCTTCGTACAGGGCTTGCTTAACTTCAACGCTAGAGTAGTCGCCCAGCATAGCGCCTGAGTTCATGAACGCCGACATCAGGTCAAGTTCAGCTTTGCTTAACTTGTTGGGGGACACTTCATACAGCGAGAACAAGCGCGCAGCCTTGCCGATTGTCATGACTGGGATGTCGTGCATCATTGCCAGCGTGACGTTAGACGCGATGTTGGTGATATGGGTGCCGGGGTTGTAGACCGTCTTGGACTTCTTAAACCAACGCATCGTGTTGTTGAACACACGATTGTGAATCAACGGCTGACGATCAGACATGTCTAGCAACGCACTCCACACAGGCCCCGGAATGATCTTGCCGCCGAGATCGCCGTAAGTTGGCGTGTCAGGCAGCTGCACCCATGTACCCGTGCGGCGATACATGCCGATGATCTCTGGCGATTTAGCCATGCCCTCAGACACGCGCAGAATCTGATCTTCCCGCACCATGCGACCAGTTGCGTCTTTGATCTCGTCGATGTCGTTGAACGCTAGAGAAGTCGCAGTCGGCTTGCCTTCTTCGTAGCCATACACTGCCATGTTCTCGAACAGCTTCTTACTGGCGTAGTTAACAGCCAGCGCGGACATGGTGTTGCGCATGGCGTTGGCAAGTTGGTCAGCCTTCTTCTCTTCAACGGCTTGCTTGGCGGTCATACTTGCCGAGAAGCGGTAGCCGCTTTTATCGTTGTAGTCAGAAACCCACCACTGACGAGTAGCATCGACTTGGTAGCCCACAGGTGACTGCCGACCACGCTTCTCAAACTCACTTACCGACATAAAGCCAGAAGGCTCAGGGCCAGCTCCGGGCTTCAGACCATCTTTTTTGAAGACTTGGTAAAAACGCCCATCGAGAATAGGATCGCCTTCGTCGTTCTTAGCCATCCAGTCTTGGAAGCCTTCGAGGGTTTTCTCCGTACGATGCTTCAGCCCCATAACGCTTGCGAGCTTCTGTGCGCCGAGAGTGCTACGCGCAATCTGTTCGCTGCGGGTCGCATACAGGAGAGACTCGGAAAACTTATTGTCGCGGAAGAAGCTGCGCTCCGAAGCTGGCAGCTCGTTTACGTACGCGTTAAACCACGCCAGCACATTGTCTGCTGTGCGTTTTAAGATTTCTTGGTCGGGCAAGTTAGCCAGAGCTTTCTTGTCGCCGTCCATGTAGTTCATTAGCGCCAGCACTTCATGCGCTGGGCGGTTTGCTACAAAGTTTGCGAGGCGGTCCAGCTGCTGATAGCCAACACTCTTATTAACTTTGAAGTCCTCGATCTGCTGCTTGGTGTACTCGCCAGCACTGAACGTCGAGTTGACGTAAATCATGTAGCGCTCAGCCGCAGGGAAGTCCTTGCGGATCATGTCTGCTAGTTTTGTTGCGCCTTTGGAAACACGCTCAGCGACGTTCTTATCCCAGCCGATAATGTCAAACGCGAACCGAAGGCTGAGTGCGGCAGGGGCGATGCGGGTTGTGTAGCCACGATAATCTGCGGCTGTGATGCCAGCAGCTTTCTCAGTGCCCTTGTTGCTAGACACAGCAGCTTCGAGGATGTTGTCACTCTCAGTTGAGAACGTGCCCTTGTTGAACTGCGACTTGAGCTGGTTCGGCTGATAGACCCCAAGATTCTTGCGACCGCCTTCTTTAACGTAGAACGAGTCGAACCCGAGCGACTTAATGGCGCTCTGCACATCATCATCCTCAATGCGGTCCCATAGCCCTTCGGACAGGTCTTGCAGCAGGTTAGCGTCGATGCGCTTACTGCCACGGATTTCTTTGACCCGCTCAACAACGCGCTGTACATGCTCTGGGCTTTGGTAGTCGAACGGGTTCTCCGCACGGACGTACACAGGGATGATATTGGCGCGAGACGGTAGATTTTCTCTGGTCGCTCTGTAGACTTCCATCTGCACTTCGGATGGAAAATCCAGTAAGCCGTCGATCTCTTCTGTGTATACGCTCGACTTAGGGTCATTGATCATGCGGCGGAACTTCAGCCGCTGCATAAATGTCAGACCTTCTTCTTTTTTCAGCGCAGCCAGCGCAGCTTTTCGAACATTCTTCATACCCTGCGCGTCCAAGAACTGCGATGGGCGTTGTGCCATGAACGCTTCGGACGAGTTGGTAAACCGACGTGCGAACTCAGGGTCATCAGTGACAAAGATAGCGCCAGCTTGCTGCGCTCTGAATTCGGAAATGTCCGCAGCCGTGCCGTGGTACATGAGTCTTGGCTTACCTGCTGCGTTAACAATCTTGGAACCACCGAACCATTTCTTAAACGCAGTCGTTGCGATGTCGAGCATCGACCCGTCTAACTTGTCGGGCATCTGCTGATCGGTAGTCGCTGCCTTGTTAAGCAAGGCGATTGTGTCTTCGAGAACGTCGTTAGCGACTGTGTTGCGTACACCCAGCAAGCTCTGCGCGAGAGATACGATGCGGTTCCACACATCTTCAATAGCGTTGCGCCATGTGCGGGCTTCTGCGTTCGGAGCGCTTGGTATTTGCTTCAACAGCGACTTGAAGTCTGCCAGCGTGTTGCCGTAAGAGATCAGTTCCAGCACCGCGTCTAGCTTGGCGGTTTCCTTGCCCTTACCCTTGCGGCTCAAAATATCTCTGAGTACACCGATGACTTCACCAGCTTTGGCTTTCTGCGATTCGGACAGGTTGGTCTTATTCAGATCAACCTTCATCACCTTATCGAGCGATGCCATCAAGCGCTGTACTTCTGGCGCTTTCGGGTTGGAGTAGACCAACCACTGTAAGGCAGCGTGTAGCGACTCGTGCAGCGTCTCTTCTGCGGAAGCGTTTCTGTGGATGCGTACGGTGTCTGTCTGCGGATCGTAGGACGGGTTAGTTACCTTGTCATCGTCTGCAATCCACTCGATCTTTGGCTGCCGCGAACGGCGGCGCAGCGCGTAGACCAGCGCGGTAGCGATTGTGTTGGTGTAGGTAGGGCGGTTGTATGCTCTGAAGTAATTAAGAACACCTTGCAATCCCTTACCTTGTTCGATTCGGGATTTATATTTCTCAAACGCTTCGTCTTGCCGCGCCTTAAACTCTTCATCAGTCTCTTTGGACTGCTTTACTCTAACGGGTTTGAACGACTTAGACGCTTTACCTTTTGCAGCTTCTACAAGCGGAGGCTGCGCTTTTGCGCCTTTAGTAGCTTCGTATGACGGCCTAGTTTTTTCAGGCGACACCACATCGACTGCTTCTGCAACATCCAACTCACCGTCTTTGTACGAGCGCCATGCGCGGGAGATCAACGAATCGACAATGATGTCGTATTCTTTTTGCGCTACTTTTGACTCTGGGTTTTTCTTCAGCGCAGCAGCCGCATCACGAAACCGTTTAACGTCAACCGACTTTTGCTCGCGTCTTTGTACGCGGGCTTTTAGTACTGCAACCAGCGCTTCGGCGTTCATCTCACTACCAGCAACACCTACTAATTCATCGATAGCGTTGCGTAGTTGCTGCCGTAGCTTAATAATGTTTTGGGTGATTTTCGCTGCTTCAGCTTCTGCAATAGCAATCGTTTCTGCGCCAGCTTTGGCTTTTATCATCGGAACGTCTTCGCCAGTCTTCAGCGCATTATCTTGCGCAGAAGATAGATCGCGGGACGCAAACAGCACACGTTGCGCTGCGTTGTACATCTGACGCATAGTGCCAGTGTATCTTGCGGTTAGTTGTGGGTCAGCTTGAGCGCCTTGATCCGCGTAGACGATTGTTGATGGGTTATCTTTCGGGCTGCGCAGCATTTGCACCATGCCTTTGTACACGCCCTGTGGCAAAGTTATCGTGCCAGCAGCTTTGCCTTTTTCGCTAGCAACTTTAGCTTCTAATTTGCTAAGAATATCAGCAACCTCTGCGGACACATCGTCTGGGATAGGTGTGCTTTTCGCAATAGCAGCCGCAGCCTTAATCTCATCGCCACGTGTGACCTTAACTTCAGCGGGCGGTGTGACAGGCACTGCGGCTTTCGGCTTGCGTCCACGTTTTGCAGGTGTAGGCGCGGGGGGTGTAAAAGACCCCGGTGCGGGTGTCGCACTCGGGGAAACGCTCGGGGGAGCGCCAGCGGGAGCTTGTGGTTCGGCGATACGATAAACGCCAGATTCGTCAACAGTTATGCCCGGGATACCTTCGACCGGACGCTGTGTAGTTACTCGTTGTGCAGGACCAGCAGGAGCGCCAAGGCCACGGGGTATTTCTCTACCCATCGACACAGTGGTGTCTTCGGGGGCCATGGTGTACAGGCCAGCGCCAGTTTGGAAAATGCCGGGGGCGACTTGCTGACCAGTCTCTACCTGTTGCAATGGGGCAGGTTGTACCTTGTTTTCGCCAGTCAGCAGGTCTTTCTCTATTTCTCCCTTGGTGAACTTCTGGTCGTACAGCGAGTTCAAATATTCGTTGAACCGTTGTGTGGCTTGTTGTTCGCCAAGTTCACCGATCTCAATACGGCGGATAAAGTCAGCAGCGGCGATCTTCGACTCAACCGGTGCGTCGGGAGAGCTAATAATCTGTAGCGCCTGTTTTGCTTCAGGCATGGTGTAGGTATCACCCGGACGGCGCAAGCCAACCGTGCCGCCAGTGACAGCACCAGCTAGACCACCTACAACAGCTT
>Ga0255157_1000566_pt1 | contig 9036 bp, 19 predicted proteins | sample Atl_Atlam_RepB_8_FD_183180 | JGI IMG/M metagenome (GOLD analysis project Ga0255157, IMG submission 183180) | Freshwater microbial communities from Altamaha River, Georgia, United States - Atl_Atlam_RepB_8h | ecosystem: Environmental > Aquatic > Freshwater > River | place: USA: Georgia | collected...
GAAGAATGCTGCTGAACCATTTATCAAAGAAGCAACAAAGAATAAGTTTAAAATTAAAATCAAACAAGTTAAACCTGTTCTCCATTATGTGATGGCAGAAGCAGGTCATATTGATATTTTTGAATACTCAGCAGAAGGAACAAGATTAGTTGCTCAAGTTGATAATGTTGAACAGTACATTAGAGACCAAATAGAGCAAAACACACTTTACGAAATTGAAAATAAAGTAATCATTGATGAACCAATAAAAGATAAGTTCACAAAAGAAGGACAAGAAAGATTCAAACCTCTCTATGCCCCTCCTAAAAAGATTGCTAAAAAATTATCTGCTCGCTTGTCTTTTTGATTCCAATAGAGAAAAATCTTTCTTTTTAGTTCCACCATCATATTCCCAAGCATATCCTTCATCAATCATCATTTGATTAACTGATTTCTTTTTATTGACTGCGGATACTTCAGCATCTCCAATAAACAAATGTCCCAGAATTCTTCCGTACTTTTCGGTAGAATCTGGGAGTTCTGTTTTAACAATAATATCAGTTTGTCCATCTAACTTTTTCTTGAGCCATTCTTTAACTTCAAGACCAAGTGCTTTTTCTTTTGCATCAGTTGTTCTGCTCTCTGGGGTATCGACACCAGCAAGACGAATTCTTTTTTCTAAACTTATATCAAACCCTAAATCTATTGACGCATCTATTGTATCACCATCTACAACTTTTAAAACTGATTTAATCCTATAAATGTATGGGTCTTTATCTGCCATTTATTTAATTTGATTTACTCTTACTATATATTCTTCCCTGAACCCATCCACATTCAGGAACTTCATTACGACCAAAAAGTCTTTCAACTTCACCATCATTCCACCACTTTCTCCCAGTCATATAATTTTTTCTTTTGTCCTTGAATTCTTGGGAACGAACTGCTCCTTTCTTATTTTGTGGTAGTTTTTCTATATGTTCCTTTGTTTTTTTCTTACCAGATAAAGCATTACTTATGTTTTCTCTATGAGATTTTGAAGCAGTCTTACCATAAAAAGGGTGATTTATACCACTCATCCTCAAACTATGAGATTTCTTTTGTTCTTCACTAATAATCTTACCAGAAGTTCCCTCACCACCATCAGTAAGGTTTCTCAAAATCCCAGTCCCATTATCTTTTCTACCATAAACAGCAATCATATAAATTTCGTGTTTGATTGCCTCTTGTTCTGTTAGATTTCTTTTTAGATATATTATTCTATCTTTACTTGGTAAAGGTACAATTCTTTTTTTAACATACAATCTAAACCCTTTACCTTTACCGATGTAATAAGGTGTTCCGTCTTCCCGCAAGTATGCGTAAGTATAATATTCCATCTGCTTTGTTTGTGGTTATAGTTATTTATACAAGAAAAGGAGCATTTCTGCTCCCAATCCTTTGCTTGAATAACCACAAACAAGCACTAATATTTATCATCCAAGAATAGAATCTCTCCACTCTTCACTCATATTCACCATAATTGCTTCTGCTGCTTCTGGTGTTTCAGCATATCCTTCATCAAGTAAGTGTGAGAGGATGATGTCGTAGAGGTCATATTGGTCAGAAAGTCCCTGCCTCTCAGCAGCATTTGACATTCTTCTTCTCATATCCTCTCTTTTTCTTTTTTTAATTTCTTCTGGACTTATCTTAGATGCTTTTTTTTCTTGTTGAGATTGATAATATTTCCCGTGAAAACCCGAACCTCCAATACTTCTTGCAGTGGGTTTTCCTTTACCTCTCCTTTGTTTATGTGCTTGCTGCCTATTTTGATTTACACTCGTATCACCGGATCTAACAATCATATCCAATCGTCTTCTGTTTTTTGGACTTAATCTATCAATATGTCTTTTGTCACGAACATTCATTTTCTTCCAATCATCCATAGTATCATCAACTTTTGCTTCATCAAGTTGCTGTTGATTTTCAACAACTTCCATATATGCTTCTTGAAGACTACGAAAATCTTGTGCGTCCATTTTTATGAATACTTTTTAGGTATTTATTAGAATGGCAACTTGAACTTCTCAGTATTTAGTTTAGGAATAGGTAGTTTCTCAAATGCTTTATTAACTTGATTCTCTACGACTTTACCAACAAACTCTTCTGGATTGTTGAGGATTGCTTCCGCTTTCTTATAAGTCACATAAGCACCGTAACAAAGTGCTCCACTAATTGCCAGACTCGTTGCTGACAGAATGATTGCTAGATTTTTCATCTTTCATTTCCTCGTGTGCTAATCGTAGTATGTAGTAAATTACATATGCAGTAAAGATAAGACCGCATCCCAATATTGTAACAACTCCCCACGGAAAATCCATCAATACTTACCCTCAGTGCAATACTCAACTTTCTTATTTGGATAATAAGGATACTTACCTTCTTGTGGTTTCATCCATCCACATCCAATTAACCAATCCATCGTCATTGGGGTAGGACGAATTTGTTCCCACAGAGGACCATTCGCACACATTTCTAACTTTTCTGCAGTCTGATTTGATTGCTCTTCTGCCCAGTTAGCATCTGCTTCCCAGGGAACAGCACGACTTTGCATCATTGATTCATAAGTTAATCTAGTTTGCTTCATTACCCATGCAGGTATTTCAGAATCCTGATGTACCTGAGCCATAAAAGAAGTTTGTAGTCCACCACCCATACAATCTTGTACAGCGTGCCACCCTTCATGTCTCATTGTTCCCAGAAACTCTCTAGGATCTTTGAGAAGTTGTTCATTCACGAAGAAACGATTATAGTTTGGCTTATATAATCCTACTGTTCTTGGAGTAAAGTATCTTTCCGGTGCAACATAAACAGGAACATTTACACCATCAAGAGCAGTAATAATTCTTTTTAGTTCTTCTCTGAACGGGTCAAAATCTGGATTCTTTAGTAGTTCAGAATCCACTGTGAGTTTCTCTATACCCTCAGTGCATTCTAGGAGAATCATGCAACCCATTGCCTCTGCACTATAAGGTCTTACTGTTGGTTGCTTTGGTTCCAGTGATGATGCAATAGCAGGAAATGCTAAGGATAAAACTAAACCAACTGAGGTGAACAACTTTTTCATTCGTTCCACCATCCTTCTTCTTTGTGTATCCAGACTTTCAAATCTTTTACATACTTTCTCAAGATCTGGGCCTGCTCTTCATGCCAAAAATCACCCGTCTCCATGTGAAGACGGGTGTGATTATCTATAGCTTTGAGTATTTGGTGGATGGGAGCATTCCAACACTCTCGTTTTGGAGTGTTCCATTCTCTTGGCATTGGTATGTAAATGTGTAAATTTGATTATCACTTAAAAAATCAGTTTGACATAAGTTAGGTCCAACTAACACATGACCAACAATAGTCAAAGTCATGAATTCAATCATTTTTTCTTTCCACCATTCTTTGCTTTTTTAGCGTTAGCATTACCAGAGTTTTGCTTTTTGTTGTTAGAAGATCCAGCACCGCCAGAACCTTTTTTACCTTTATTTGCAGACTTAGACATTATGCTCCACCTGTGCGAGGTTGTACTTGACCTTCCAGAACTTCTACTCTTTCTTCAAGAGTTGGTTCCGATGCGGAAACTTCGGGAGTAGGTAGTTCAGGAAGAGATTCTACAACCTCTTCTCTTTTTGTCTCATCCTTTTTTTCATCATCATCACCACCCTTCTTCATTGTGTTAATACCAAAGGTTGCAGCAGATGCGGTGAAAACAGTAGCAATGAAAGTGGGGTCCATCTTAGATAGAGCACCAGCATAACTAGCAGTAAGGAGAGCAGCAGACCAACCCAAAATCGCAATGCGTATAACAGTACTCATACACTTTTCCTTTTTAGTTTGTGTTTCCATTTGTTCCTTTGTGTGAGGTTAACCTTTTTTCCAAGCTTCACCTTCTGCTTTTCTTCTACGAGCAAGTCCTGCTTCTACATTTGAACCAGGATTACGATAGAGGAATAACGCATCAGGAACCAAGTCCCATTCTTTATTCTTCAAGCGTTTAGTAATAGTATTAAAGTTATCACCACCGTAAAAACCGGCACCAAGATTATAAGCAAAGCTGAGCAGAGCGCCTCTTTTTCCATCTGACATTTCACTCCAATAAGGGATTTTTCTTAATGCAGGAAGAAACTCTTTCTTACACTGCTCAATTAAAAGTTCATCTGCTTCCGCCTGAGTGAGTGTATCTCCCATATGGAACGCTGAACCATCTTTCTTACGGGTTGAACCCCAACCAATCGTGATTGGAAGTCCTCCAGTAAGAGGATCGGGATATGCTTTTAGATGACATCCCTCAAACTCTTTGATTAATTTGAGTCCCATCATTGGAACATCATCACCACCAACTACAGGTGCTGCAGCAGCGGGAGTGGATGCTGGTGCAGCACTAGTCTTTTTTCCTCTGTAAATCTCCGCCCAATCAATATTATCTTCTAGATATTTGACTGGGAGATTATCTTCCAACCACTGAACTGCTTTAACATGATTAGGATTCTTCTCGTCATAGAATTTGAAGAAGTTATGAAGATCGATTCTTGCCATTGTTGTCTCCGAAATACCGTTGATAAAGTTCGTTTGCTTCTAAATGCTTTCCGTTATTTGTAAGATCTTTAATCACCTTAAGCATCTTTCTTTTAAAATTAATCGAAGATTCTTCCCCATCCATCGTTGCCTCCTGGACACCAACGGTGCTTAAGAACTGCTTTAGTATAAATGGTTTTCTTTCCGTTAGTTACAGGACCAGTGTAATTATCATTTAGTGATCCATATGGGTCATTAACATAGTACCCTTTTCCATCTGGTGTCTTGCCGATTACAACACACATGTGCCCACCAGTAGGTGCAGAAAGAGAACCCCTATGGAGTATGCCAATAACAACGGGCTTCCCAGCGTCCAGACTTTTATCGATATCAGCAAAAGATAAATTGTAACTAAAGTGTGACTTAACACCATAACCTGCCAGAACCTTCGTCTGTACGGCATGGTCCGTTGTATCACCAATTGCGAATACTTTCTTAACATATTCATCGTCGCCTTTGATACTGCCTGGCTTGAGGAAAGCAAGGCACATAGCACACGATGAAGAGTTGCAAGTTCTATGTGCATCTCTGTAGTTGTCTACTTGGTTGAAGTATGGAACTGCTAGAACTGCTGGTGTAGGGGGCTTAGTTCTAAAAATTCCAATCCAATCAGTTTCCGCATCATCTAAAAACTGAGAGGGAAGATTATCTTCTAACCACTGGACCGCTGCAACATGATTTGAATTGCTATCATCATAAAACTTAAAAAAGTTATGAAGATCTAGGGTCATGGATTATCTCTATAAACACTGAGAATATTTATAAAAAAAGCGCCCCTTTGGGCGCTTTGATTATTTTCAAGCAGTAACAGTTTCTCGAACCGTAGATTTCACATAATCAAGAACCACTTCTGGAGTAGTCGCTTCGTAAGGGTCGGTTTCTGCATTATCCCGCTGCCCATCCTCAACGAATAGTTTTTCGATGATTCCGTTATCCACGACTGCAGCATAACGCCAAGAGCGATCACCGAAACCAAGGTTAGACTTAGTGACAAGCATTCCCATAGAGCGTGTGAAATATGCATTGCCGTCTGGAATGAGTTTTACATTCTTGATGTTCTGATCTTGTGCCCAAGCATTCATCACAAACCCATCATTAACAGAGATGCAGTAAATAGCGTCGATGCCACTACCAACAAAGTCGTCGTATTTCTCTTCGAATCCAGGTAGCTGATAGGCACTGCAAGTAGGAGTGAAAGCACCAGGCAGACTAAACAGGACCACACGCTTTCCATCGAAAAGTTCTGCAGTTGTACGATTTACAAACTCTCCGTTCTCACGAAATACAAATTCAACTTGAGGAACTTGATATTGTTCTTTACGCATTTTAACCTCCATCACCATACACCAGGAATGATTTGACCAGTAAGGGTATAAGAACCCATTGCGGCAACAATACCAATCATTGCTGCCCAACCATTAATGCGTTCTGCGCGTTCGTTCATTGTTTTTCTCCTTGATAAGAATGTTTTTGTTTAAGTTCAGGATTTGGTTGTGAAGGAACAACTGGGTTCCTTGATTTGTTTTTAATGACGATGAAAGCATCGTTTTGGTAAGATACAGTTCCAAATGGTTTTGCCCATTTTGGATTTGCATCTGGACTAGTAGGAGTTCCTGTGACTGCTACACCACCAATTTCAACTGAGATATCATCATCTTTATCCCATCCAAGTGTTTCAAGAGCAATAGCAAATTGCCCTAGCATACCAGCAGTACTCACAGATTTTCTTCCTGTTCAGTAAGGATCACACAATCACTTGTGGGATAAGCAACGCAAGTGAGAACCCAACCTTCTGCTTGTTGATCATCATCAAGGAACGATTGTTCTTCGTTGTCAACGGTGCCAGAGATGAGTTTTCCAGCGCAGGCACTACAAGCACCTGCTTTACACGATGAAGGGAGGTCAACACCTGCCTCTTCTGCTGCTTCAAGAATGTACTGGTCATCAGCACATTCAATAGTGGTTTCTGTGCCATCAGGGGATTGGAGAGTGACATTAAAAACGGTCATTAGTAAGTCTCGCAAATTTTTTCAACAGATGCTGCCAGTAATACAAAAAAGGCAACGGATGTTATTGTAAAGATAGTTGAAGTCATTGTCAACCCTCAGAAGATTCCGAAGAAGAGGTGCCCAGTGAGAGCATAAGAAATAGCGCCAGCAACAATGCCGACCATAGCCCAGCGTCCATTCATTTTCTCCGCTTTCTCTGCATAAGGTTCGATACCATAACGCTCAAGGGCTTCTTTGGTCATATACATCGCGGGTTCTTTGGCAAACATATTCATTTGCCCAAACTCGTTTTTTGTTACGGTCATTTTCGTTTATTACGAATTGTTACACAATTATATAGCAAAAATAAAGGGGTGTCAAGCACCCCTGGTAGTCATTTATACTTAGTTTTGTTAGGAAATCAGAACTTCCAAGCAAGTCCAACAGTAGGAACAACGGAAGTACCATCAGTCAGAGCAACTTTCACATCAGCAAACACAACTGCATGTTCCGCAAGTTGAGTTTCAGCACCTGCTTGAATATAACCAACTGTATCATTATCAAAGGTAAGAATACCAGCATCACCAAAAGCAGCACCACCACCCAGATAAACATTGGTGTTTTCTGCAACAGCGAGATCGTAGGTTGCGCCAATGGCACCTTCAACCTCGCTATTAATAGTCACTTGAGGACGGACAGAAAGAGGGAGATTACCTGCCTCTACACGACCAACAATAGTTGCTGCAGCACCTTGACCATCAGTGCCTACGGCAATACCAGGACCAACATAGGAACCTTCAAGACCACCAGCAAGTGCTGAACCACCAGCAAAAACAGCAGTAGTAGTAGCAAGAATAATAGATTTCATAGTTTGTTCAACCCATTTTAAAGTTTACTAGTCTCATTGTGCGAGACTTGATACATTTTACATTTGCTTCGGGATCATGTCAAGTATTTTGTTGTGCAACAGAGTTTTCGGTTATTCGACCCAAATATGGATCATAATTCATATATTCTCGAATATCAACATCTGCACCAGATTGTTGCCACCAGTTTAGCAATGCATCATGAGGACCTTTATGAAAAATATTAAGATGATCTGTATGGATTGTAGATCCCATATCCAAGTTATACAAGAATAGAGGAATTGTATATGTTTTACCGGTTTCCAAAATTGTATCTTCAGAAACTGCTCTTGGTTTTACACCATTATCAAGTTTATATTTACTACCGCGAATATGATGCTTCATAAGTTTTGCAGCATGATGTCTACTGATTAAGTAAATTGCTGCGGAAAAATCATTAATAAATTTCAAGTGCAATTTTACATGAATATCTCCAGTACAAATTGTAGTTAATTGCACGCAATCCCAATCATATGGAAGAAGTGAGAAAAATTCTGTCCAAGTAAAATTCCAATATCTGGCAATATCAAGATTTACATCATCTTCTAAAATTAAACAATATTCATCATTTGTATTTTCATAAAAATGTCGAATTGCTTTGAGATGAGACATACAACATCCCAACTCATTCTGAGATACATTATCAGGAATTCTTCCTTTTAAATGGGAAGATACATCATCAACCCTACCATCATAACCGGAAATGCGTGTATGATTTTCGATTTCCCAATACTTAAATTGATTTTCCATATACTCACGACGATGAGTATCTGCATCTAAATTTAACCAATAGATGTTAGGAAGATCTTTAAGTTTAAATACTGATTTGTTCTTATCCATCACTGAAAATACTTGACAATGTTTTCTCTATTTCCTTTAATATAACCGATACATTCTTTTAAATCATCTGGAAGATTATTCCATAAATTTGCCATTTCTTGTCCAGCTTCATCTTTGTTATAATTTGTTCCTTGTGCATGTTGGATTTGATGATCATAATCTCTGATCACTGGTCTCTTCATAATAAAAGAAATTGCATTCATTACAAGATCCCAACCCCACCCCATTTTCATAGTCTCGGGAGTCATAATCTTTAAAAGATCTCTCTTGTAAAAATCACCAATCACATCTTTATGAATAAACCATACTGTTTCATCAGTACACGCAACCATTTTAATATTAGAATCTTCAGATTCTAATCCTTCAATATCAGTCTGATCTGGAGTGTACCAAATGTTAGTTACATCCGGAGCATAAACTCCCCATTCATATAGATTATAATACTTTCTTGCATCATCAACAAGTTGTTTCCAATTAGTATATTGAGTATCTCCTTGGATATGAAGTAAAACTTTTTTATCATCTTTAAAGAGTTCCAGTGCTTTAGTAAATTGAGATGTAAAATAAGCAGAGTCTCCAAGATTAACCCAACCTTCTCTAGTATTATTATCATCACTATTGATAACAGTAACATCATCAAATACTTCTTTCAGTGCATCTTCAATGGCACAAGTTTTTTCAAACTGACGATTCCAATTAAAAATGAATGGTTGAATATCCTT
>Ga0255157_1000617_pt1 | contig 8401 bp, 6 predicted proteins | sample Atl_Atlam_RepB_8_FD_183180 | JGI IMG/M metagenome (GOLD analysis project Ga0255157, IMG submission 183180) | Freshwater microbial communities from Altamaha River, Georgia, United States - Atl_Atlam_RepB_8h | ecosystem: Environmental > Aquatic > Freshwater > River | place: USA: Georgia | collected...
GGACTGGTTGACGGCGACAGGGTTGTGGTCGCTAACGCTGGCGCATATGACGGGACGTACAAGGTAGAAGTTGAGAGCACGACCGTAGTAAATATCGAAACCACCGCGACAACTAACCCAAGCAACATTACTGTATCTTGGGCTGTCGTAACTACGCAGTCCCGCACCATAGGCTCTCAAGGCTTCGTGGCAGAGTCATCGAGTCACGGTTTTGCGTCCAACCAGACAGTGATTATCGAGAACACTGGAACTGCATACGACTCTTACCAAAGCGGTAAATATCTTATCAATTTCAGAAGCGACACCACGTTTCAAATCCCGTTCGATACGAACCTGGACGTTGGCGCAGTAGGTACCGTAACGTGCGCTAAAGTCATCATGAAGACTGAGCTTGGCGCTGTTGAGGTAGTTCAGGGCGAATCTATCGATATCAACCAGCCTGATTCTGCGAATATCATGCAGTACATCGGCATGGACTCCTTGGCCCAGACAACGCCGAACTATTTCTTGCCACAAAGCTATAACGCTTTGGCTGGATTTGCCAACTACAACGCCAGCGCAACAGACAGTCTAACTGAACGCGCTGCTAAGTTAACGGCCATGATGGCCGACAGAGTTCAAGATCGCGACACTAAGATCACTGGGCGAGTCACGTTCAGGAACACAACATCTGGTGCCAACCAAGTTATCGCGTACGCTGGAGATCCCATCTACGCGATGCTGCCTGGGACTGGCAATCAACAGCTAACTTTGCCTGCTAGCCCGTTCAACATGGCAGCTAACAAGGCACTAACTGCCACGATTGACAGAAACGCAGTTGGCACGGTAAATGCTCAAGTTGAGAGCTTAGATTCATCATTTGAACTCGGCGAAAACAAAATTATTCTTTTGTATCGCCTTACTGGTACTGAGATCTACACGTGGGACGGATCTAAGATCCCTAACGGCGGATCGTGGACCAGCAATGACAACGAGACTGGTCAGAATAGAAACGTGGTGATCCACGATGAAGCCGGCGTAAACTACTCTGGTGCAGGATTCGTCTACTACAACACCAATGGCTACGTGCGGATCATCATCCCCGGCAGCAACGTCACCAACGAGATCGACACCACGGCGATCAATACCACGTATCCCACTGGTTTTGCAGTCGGAAACAATAAATCTATTTGGGTGCGGATCAACCGCCGCGCCAACAAAACCTTCAACACGGTTCAGACGTCGGCATCCTACCAGGACACAGACGTCGCCGGTGCACTCTACGTCACCAACAACGAAGACGTGCCGACTGATCAGGACGTGATCGTCCTCTACACGACGAAGATGGGCGCGCTGATTAAACTCAGGCACGACTTCCAGATCGGCAACATATACGACGAAGATAAGATTGGCGTGTCGGGTGCGCCAGCTAACAGCAACGAGTTTCAAGCACCAAAGCTGTCTGGCGATACGATCTACCTTCCAAACGACAGCAGAAACGACAACTCGACCCGCTACTATATGGTTGGATCTGGTCAGCTCGAGATGTTCCTCAATGGTCAGCGCATGAAGCGCGGCGAAGACTACAATGAGTTTGGAACGCTGAATTCTGCTTCTAGCCAGATTGAGATCCTGCAGGATTTGATAGAAGGCGACGTTTTAAGCTTCAGGATCGGCAGCATTGGCGGTATGTATACGACGCCTCAGAGCTTCTCGACCACCACTCTCCAGCAAGCCTACAACAACAACAACGTGATCGCGGTTACCTCTGGTTCACCGGTTACGCTGAATATGCCAGGCGGTGTTGGTAAAGCGCTTTCGATTACGGGCGATATGGCGATCACGGGCGTCATCGACCCTGCCGGTATTGAATTTACTCCGCAGGCAGGAAACCCGTTAGCATTAGGGCAAAACGGTCTTTGGGTAGATACGAGCGGTGATTTAAAGCATACTCGTCCTGGTTTCGTACCAGACACGGTAAATATCACGAACGCCATCGTCAACCCGACCTCCTTCTTGACCGAAGGTAACGGCGTCGACATCACCGGCTCGACGATATCTGTGGATCTAGCAACTAACTCGGGATTAGAGTTTGCTACTGGCAAGTTAAAAGCAAAAGTTCCAGCCGGTGGCGCGTTGACTTTAGGCGCAACTGGCATCTCGCTTAATCTAGACGCGAACTCGATGGAGCTGTCAGGCAGCAACTTATCTGTCAACCTCGATCCCGCAAAGGCTATCGTTGCAGACGTTCTTGGCGCTGGTATCGGTGTCAATTTGGCGACCAGCAATCCGGGTCTAGCAATCACCGCGAACCAACTAGACGTTAAACTGGATGGTGCGAGAGCCATCACTTCTGGTTTGTCCGGTATCGGCGTTAATTTGGAAGGGACAAATCCTTCACTTAAAATCGACACCAACCAGCTCGGCGTGAAGTTAGACGGCGCAGGTGCGGTTGTTACTGGTGCTTCTGGTATCGGCGTTCAACTAGAAGCCACGAATCCTTCTCTTAAGATTACCACCAACCGTTTAGGCGTTAATCTAGATACCTCTGGCGCGATCGTGTCTGCCGCAACTGGAGTCGGCGTAAATCTTGAAACCGTTGATCCAGGATTAAAGATTGCATCCAATAAATTAGACGTTAAATTGGATGCGGCACGAGCGGTTACCTCTGGTGTTTCTGGTATCGGCGTTAATTTGAACGTCACGAATCCTGGTTTGGCGATTACGGCTAACGCTCTAGACGTTAAACTAGACGGCGCGAGAGCGATTACTTCTGGCGCCAGCGGTGTCGGCGTAAACCTCGAGACCGTCAACCCGACTCTGCAAGTTGCGACCAACCAGCTCGGCGTGAAGCTGGATGCTGCTGGTGCTATTGTCACCGGTGCGAACGGTTTGGGCGTCGCGGTTGACGGAACCTCCATCCAAATCCAAAGCAATCAATTAGTGGTTGCTGGTGTTCCCAACCTTTTGGCAGTGTTCACCAATAACACGGGAACCCTGATCCCGGTTGGTGCCGTTGTAGCGGCAGACACCGTAACCAACCAAATAGTTCTGGCTACGGCGTCTACTCTGCCTAACGCGCTGAAAACTATCGGCGTCGCGTACCAGAATATAGCCGATGGCTCTACCGGTCAGGTACAGATCGCAGGTGTTGCCACGGTTGCTACGAGCTCTTTGACAGTTGGTCAAGCCGCTTATTTATCTACCGTATCTGCCGGCGTCGCGACCGGCGTCAGACCGACGACTTACGGTACTCCAGTGTTCTCATTGGGAACCGCTGTCGCCAACAACAAGATTGTCCTTCAGCCTAAGACGGTCGGTGTGAACGCCAGTATCTACCAGGAAGCGGACACTCAGATAACTGCGGTAATCTCTGGTGCCACTTTAACTTTACCAGTGGATTCAAGGGCAAGTAACGTGATCCGTTATTACACGGTCGGCGCAGGATTCTTGACGGTTTATTTGAACGGTCAGAAATTACTGCTGGGTGACGATTACTTAGAAGTTGGTGTCGCGGGTGCAGACTCGAACCAGATCACGATACAGCAAGATCTTGACACTGGCGATGTCTTAGAGTACCGTATCGATGCGAGTCAGGCGCTATTTAAGGCCTTGAGTTTATTATAGTAGATTTATAGCAAATAACGCGATATGATATAGTATATAGAGTACGATCTCGGGGAGCAAACGAGACGCGCTGTGCGCTTTTGCCCCCGCAACCAAAAGCTAGAGAGGGATAGCTCATGGCACTTAAGTTAGACTCACGACAAACACGTCAGCGCTCAAAGCTCGACCAATTAAGCACAACCACTGATCTGCGCCTAGACGCGATCATGAACCTCATCAACGATGAGCTCACGATGCCCCTTAGGATGAGGGCAAACCTGGGATCCGGTGTGGATGGATCGCCTGATCAAAGGCTCTACATCGACAGCATCGCTGTTAAGACGCTAGATACTGGCGCCGCCGACAGCGGCCACGAGCGAAGCAGAACGATCCCACCTATCGGCGGTGTTCTTCCAAACTACACCGGCAGCGGCTACATCGAATTCAACGCCACAACTGGCGCCGCAACCGCTTCTGGCCTAACCCTTGCAGGTAGCTACAGCCTTCCTTCGATGACTAACGGTCAGTTTGTTAAGGTTCTGGTTTGGCTAAGTGCAACCTCTGCAAGCGTTTATCAGTTCGGCATGGAGATCGGTGTACCTGCAGCATCAGCAGATCTTGCTGTGCTTCCTGTACCGCCTAGCGATGCTTTTGCTCTTGGCTATATCGTTATGACCAAAGGCGCAAGCACGTACTCTAAAGTTCTCAACGAAAACATCTATCAATTTGTCGGCGGTGGCGGATCTGGCGGCGGCTCTGGCGCTTCTAAAGAAATCACCCAAGCTAACTCATTTGCAGTTGGTGATGTGGTCTATTACACTGGATCCACCTACGCAAAAGCGCAGGCAAACGCTGCTAATACGGCAGAAGCTATCGGTGTCGTAAGCAAGGCTTCTGCTAGCAAGTTTACGTTAACTGAGCTTGGTTATATCACCGGACTTAGCGGCCTGACTCCGGGTGAAGTTTATTTCTTGTCTGATTCTGTAGCCGGCGGACTGACGGTAAATGAACCAACAACGATTGGCAGTATTTCCAAACCAATGCTTATTGCTGATTCTGCAACAAGCGCATATGTGCTTAACTACCGCGGCGTAGTCGTTGGTGGAGCAAACGCGAGAACACAAATCAGCTTGCCAAACAACGCAACCACGAACGTTCAACTGGTGGCTCCAGCATACGACGCAGGAGAAATGGTTGGTTGGGTGTACATCGACGGCACGACTGACTTGCGGTTTTATATCTCGATCCAGTTCTCTAAAAACGGCGCAGGCACCGACTACAACGTATCGTATCAAACCTCAGGCGACACACCGCCATCGGGTTTCTCGGTAAGCTATGCAAGCAACTACGTAAGAATGACGCTTCCCAGTATTGCCGGTTATGTTTCGGCATCTTTCAACTATGCACTAAATGCTCCAGCGGTTGGTACGAATTTCCCATTAAGCGTAGATGGCGCAAATGTTACCGCAGCATCTGCAACAGCGCAAGGTACTGTAACTACGGGTGCGCAGACGTTTGCGGGGAAAAAGACGCTCGACGGTGGGGCTCTAATTAAGGGCGATACGAGCGGAATTATTCCAGCTGGATATATTGGTGAACAGCTTTCAGTTTTAGGTTCTGAATTAACCACAAGCACAACTGGCGGTGTGACTTTAACACTCGCCACATTGCCAATTACAAGCGCAGGGGTTTGGAAAGTTGAGTTTTACGTTTGGAACATCGAAGCTTCTGGCGTAAATGCTGGCGCGATATTTATGGCAAACGCAAAATATAATGACAGCACATTTACCCCAACAATTGCAACAAACGGAGACAATTCTGGAGTGTTGGCGTTTGTAACACAAGGCGCAGCAATCAGAGGTGGAGCATATAGCTCTATTCCTGGGTACGTTGTTGCTACAGATGGAACAAAATCAGTATTTTTGAGGCAAGCCATAACCCTCTCTTCTGGGACAGCCGCAGCTAGGGGCAAAATTGTAGCAACTCGCATTGCATAATTTTTATATTAATTCACTTAACTAAAAGGATAAAAGCATATGGCTAACGTATCACTATTAGCAACAGTCGCAGACCAGGCAGCTTCTCAGCAAGCTGGCGGTACTGCATCTATCATGCCGACAGGTGTAATTCTTCCGTACGGTGCAAGCAACGCGCCCAATGGATGGCTCTTGTGCGACGGCTCTGCGGTTTCGCGCACTACTTTTGCAAGTCTGTTTGCCGTCTTAACTGCCAATGGAACGACATTTCCCTACGGCTCGGGTGATGGTTCCACCACCTTCAACCTTCCAGATCTTCGCGGTCGTTTTCCGCGCTTCAATGATAGCATGGGAACTCAAGGCGTTTCTGGTACTCCAGCTGCTGGTGCAGCAAACCGAGATACTGGACGATTATTTGGAAGCACGCAAGCACAAGCCACAGCAAAAAATGGGTTGGGAGCTACTACATCAGGTTCAGATGGCACACACACACACGGAATACCCGCTGACCGTTGGAAATATAACGTAACAGCGTCCGGCGGTGCATATCAAAGCGTTGACAGTTCAAATATTGGCACTAACGGAACGCAATCTAGAACCACGGATAACGTAGGATCTGGACATGGTCACACACTGACCGTGTCGGGTGACGCTGAAACTCGCCCAATCAATATATCTGTAAATGCTATCATCAAGATCTAAGGAGATCAGAATGAAACTTCAGCTTTATAAAAATGAATATCTTTGGTCTAAAGAGGGCACCCATGTCTGCGGAGAGCACGGTTTCGCCGTGCGCGCAGAAGAAGACATGGAGGTTGAGATTGACGATGAGCACTTCGAGCGCGTTTTAGAGATGGTCATGGCACAGCGTGCAGAAAATCCGCCGATGATGGAAGAGCCGGTGTCAGAAGAACCGGCGCCAGTGGAAGTTTCTGAGTAAAATAAACTCGACATTTAATTGGAGTAATTTATGTCAAATAGTGCATTAACATTTAATAGTACTAACTTTCTTCCAAGCGGCCTAATATTTCCATACGCAGGCAATGCGGTGCCTGCTGGATTTCTTGAGTGCGATGGATCAGAAGTTAATCAAGCAGATTATCCGCTTCTTTATGCAACAATTCAAAACACTTACAATACGCAAATCAATCCTATAACTGGAGTAGCATACGGGACACCCGCGGCTGGAAAATTTCGTCTGCCAGACTACCGCGGCTCATTTCTGCGAGGTATCGGAACACCCACTGGAAAAGATCCGGTAACGCTAGGCGGTCATCAAGCTGAAAAAACTGCTAAAAACGGGTTAAGCAATACTTCTTCAGCCCTAACTGGAAGTGCTGTTACATCTGGCAATAACTCAACCTATACTAACTTTGATTGGCAAGACTACGCATGGGAAGGTGTAGGATCTAAAACTGGCTTTGCAGGCGGTCGAAGTGCATCGGGCGCAGGTGGTACGCCAATGAATCTTGGATCTTTTGGCGGTACACACACACACTCAGTAACTGCTGCAGGTACAGCTGCTGCTCAAACTATCACAGGCGACAATGAAACTCGTCCAATGAATAAAGGTGTAAAATACGTTATTAAGATATAATCACTATTTACGGTAAATAAAGCACGACACAGTTTTATCTATGTCGTGCTTTATTTTAAACTCAACCAAATAATATAGAAGTTAGATCTATCAACTCTTCAGCATCAGTTTGGGTGCGAACTCTATATTCGTCGCCCCAGTGAATCCGAACGCCTTCCAACCGCATCGAACTCACGTCCTCACCGAACCAAATCAACTCGATAACTGCCTCAGGATCTATTCTCTGGACGTCAGAAAGCAACCTCTGGCTCTCTGCCTCAATCAACCAGTACTTCTCCACCACCGACCGGCAAGCCATCAGCTTTTCGTCAAACTCACCCAAGAACCGCATCACCAGCGCTCGAGGATCCATCTTCGCCTGCGCGTCTTCCTTGAGCTTCTTTGCCCTGGAGACGCGACGGCGGATCATGGCCTGGACCAACTCCCGCTGGGAACTCATATCTCATCTTCCTTGTCCAGGGGCAACTTTTCTTCATCGCTTAACGGTGATGGCTTTACTTCATACGCGTATCCCAAAGCCTTAACCATCGCCTCCGCGATCGCCACGCAGTGCCGAGCGAGATCTTTCTTGGAGTTGTTTGCTGCGTAGCCTTGCGTGCTCAAAAGTCCAACTAAAGCATCACCGGCGAATTTGATCCGCATCGCCTCGCGTTCTTTCTCGCGCTTCCGCCTGCCGTCTTCTTTTGCCTTAAGATAAGTGCTCATCAGTCTTCCTATTGAGTAACTTGTTTAGTTTAAACTATTTCCACTGTGTAAGACCTGCGCGCTCTTGCATTACTTCTTGCGCCGCATGTTCCAAGGTCACGCCTTCCAGCTCATGCCGAACTAAAGCCTCAACAATATGATCTGGGCTCATCTTAAGACCGCGAAAGGCAGATTTTTGCTTGTCTGTTAATTGTACATCAGATATGCCTTCTATAAGTGCAAACACTTCATCGTCAGAGGGCGGAAGAACTTGAATAAGCTTACTGAAACGACCAGGACGATTTGTCAACTGGGGACCAAGCTCTTTTATAAAGTTGGTCGTGCATATAATCAGCGTAGGAACTCTAAAAAGACCGGATACCCCGTCCAAGAAATTAAGGCACGACGGATTGAATATGCTTGAATTAGCACTGTAGTCCTTTTTGCCAAAATCTTCGATTATTAAAACAATCTTCTTTACATCATCTGCGTACGGTTTAAGAAAGATACTGGTAATTTTCTGAAAATCAACCTCACCACTGGTGTGGATGACTGCCGT
>Ga0255157_1000622_pt1 | contig 8370 bp, 10 predicted proteins | sample Atl_Atlam_RepB_8_FD_183180 | JGI IMG/M metagenome (GOLD analysis project Ga0255157, IMG submission 183180) | Freshwater microbial communities from Altamaha River, Georgia, United States - Atl_Atlam_RepB_8h | ecosystem: Environmental > Aquatic > Freshwater > River | place: USA: Georgia | collected...
AGTAATCAAGGTTAAGTCTCTATAGAATAACTAGGTGTCAAAACCCACCACGGTCGCACTTGTTACTTTAGGTTGCGCGCGCAACGATGTTGATTCTGAAGAATTAGCAGGTCGCCTAGCCGCTGATGGTTGGACGCTTGTCGATGATCCATCGTCAGCCGATATTGCCGTTGTGAATACTTGTGGCTTTATCGAATCCGCAAAAAAAGACTCGGTAGATGCGCTATTGGAAGCCCATTCATTGAAAGCAGATGGCACAGTCCGAGCGGTGGTCGCCGTTGGATGTATGGCGGAGCGATACGGAAAGGAGCTCGCTGAGGCTCTGCCTGAAGCTGATGCCATTCTTGGTTTCGATGATTACGCCGACATTTCAATTCGGCTAAGAAAGATTCTCGACGGTGAAAAGCGCGAAGCGCACACCCCTAAAGATCGCCGAACAATCATTCCAATCTCACCTGTTGCGCGCCAAGAAGTAAAAAGTTCTATGGGACAAGGAAGCGCTTTTTCGCGAAAGCGTTTAGGGAACTCTCCGATGGCGCCGCTCAAGATCGCATCAGGATGCGATCGGCGCTGCACATTCTGCGCGATCCCATTATTTCGCGGCGCCTTTGTATCTCGACGCCCCACAGAAATCATCGATGAAGCGCGTTGGCTTTCGGAAAATGGAGTCAGCGAAATCTTTCTCGTAAGTGAAAACACGACCTCATACGGTAAGGACTTTGGCGATCTAAAGGTCATGGAATCGCTACTGCCAGAATTATCAAAGATTGAAGGAATTGAGAGAATCAGACTTTCTTATCTCCAACCTGCCGAAATTCGTCCGACTCTTTTACAAGCAATCGTCTCAACAGAAAAAGTCGTTCCATACTTCGATATTTCATTTCAGCACTCATCAGGCACTTTATTGCGTCGAATGAAGAGATTTGGAGATAGCGAGAAATTCTTACATTTACTCACCCAAGTTCGAGCACTCAATCCAGATTCAGGAATTAGGTCAAATTTCATCGTTGGATTCCCAGGTGAAACGGAAGAGGAGTTCCAAGACTTAGTCGAATTCGTTCAAGCCGCACGCCTTGATGCGATTGGAGTCTTCCCTTATTCGGATGAAGATAAGACCGAAGCTATGAAACTTGAAAATAAAGTTAGTGAGGAGATCATTTCTTCGCGCACAAATAAACTGACGGCAATAGCTGAAGAATTGGTAAATCAAAGATCTGCCGAAAGAATCGGAGAGCGAGTTCGAGTTTTGATTGAAGATGCAGAAATTCAAGAAGGTCGGGCCGCTCATCAAGGACCCGAAGTTGATACTTCCACGTTTATTACGGTTCCCGGACGACCTCATGCGGGCTTCAAAGTTGGAGACTACGTTGATGCTGTGGTCATCGATGTTGCTGGCGCAGATCTGGTGGCACAACCGTTATGAATCTTCCTAATGCGCTGACTATCGCAAGAATTCTAGCTCTGCCATTTTGTGCATGGGCACTTTTCAAAAATGGTGGCGATGACCCAACCTGGCAAATCATCGCGTGGTGTTCCTTTTTTGTGGTCGGAATGACCGATGTACTTGACGGCAGAATTGCGCGAAAGCGAAATCAGATTTCCAGCTTTGGAACACTTTTGGATCCAATTGCAGATAAGGCATTTATCGCAACCGCGCTCATTGGCCTCTCAATCCTTGAGAAGATGCCATGGTGGGTAACGATTGTGATTCTTGCGCGCGAGGTTGGTGTAACAGTCTTGCGCTTTGCTGTCATAAAACGTGGTGTGATTGCAGCAAGCAAAGGTGGAAAAATCAAATCTTTACTTCAGAATTTCTCAGTTGGGTTTTATATGTTGCCACTACCTGAAGTTCTTCATACGCCACGCGATATTTTGTTGGGTATCGCAATCATCCTCACCCTCACTTCTGGTTTTGAATATTTTAGAAATGTTGTGAAAGCACAGAAATGAAGATCGTAGATGAAATCGTTTCAACGCTCACCACAAGAAATGAAACTGTCAGCTTCGCAGAATCGCTTACAGGAGGCGCCTTATCCTCAGAAATTGTGAGCGTTCCCGGCGCATCCCACATTTTTAAAGGTTCTATCGTTGCTTACTCCATTGATATCAAGATTCGTGAGCTCTTTGTTGCTAGTGAATTGATTGAAGCGCATGGAGTTGTATCAGAAGAGGTTGCTCTTGCTATGGCCGCTGGTATTCGGTCACGAATGGCGACGACATGGGGGATTTCTGCCACAGGAGTTGCAGGACCTGGCGCGCATGACGGAATTCCAAGCGGGACTGTATGGCTTGCAGTTATCGGTCCAAACCTTCAAGAAACAGTGAAATTGGCCCTCGAAGGTGATCGATCTGCCGTGCGACTCGGCGCGGTAGAAAGCGCGCTGGGGGTCTTCGCGCGTATCCTTAGGGCCTAGTTCAATCAATGTTTCACTCGTCATTCGAAAGGGGTTGGCTGTGACTCTTCTCCGAACGCATATCGGCCAGACCCTGCGCCAATCTCGCATTGCCCAGAGCCGAACCCTGCGTGATGTCGCAAAAGAAGCACGCGTCTCCTTAGGTTATTTATCTGAAGTAGAGCGTGGCCAAAAAGAAGCATCGTCCGAGCTTCTTAATTCAATCTGTATTGCTTTGAACTTGTCCTTGTCCGCCGTACTTGTTGAAGTAACTTCCCAAATCAAACTTCACGAATCCCCAGTACTTACTGTCGTTGATACTAACGCGGCATAGTTTCTAGGGGAGTTCAGTGTCTGTAAGTCCACAAAGTTCCCGTTCGACTTACCAGCATCAATCAACAATTCATCGGCGTACCCGCGCGGCGATAATGGATGCGGCAAAATCTCTTTTGGCCGAAAGCGGAATATCTGGAACAAATATGATTGAAATAGCCGATCGCGCTCAAGTTTCTCGTGCGTCGCTCTATAACCATTTCCGTGACAAACACGAAGTTTTTGTTGCGCTCGTTGAAACAGAATTAGAACGAATTGCTACTCTTGCAATGATTGCCCAATCGCGCGGAGAAGCGTTGTATTTGATTTCGCGTGAGATTTCAAGTCATCCTGGACTTCAGACTGCACTTCAAACCGATGGCGACATCATGGCGGCGGCATTGACAGCCCGCGAACATAAAGTTTGGGTGGACATTTATTCGGAATTAGCAAAAATATTTGCAACAGATGTTGTTGGAGTTGGGCTCATTTTACGTTGGTTAATGGGACAAGTAACTGCTCCCTTGTCCGATGAGCATTCTCGGCAACAAGCAGAGCGTCTCGCTTCTATTCTGTAACGCTAATAATGCGCATCACCGAACTTCGACGTCGGTTAACGGAACACTTTGGCGCAGATTGGGCGCCTTCGTATGCGAAGGATTTTGTGATGGCTGAGCTCGGGGGCCAGAGCATCGATCAAGCGCTTGCCATGGGAATGGAACCCGCAGATATTTGGCGTGCGGTTGTAAAGAACAACCCTGATATCTCAAGCGAACTTAAATGAAAGCTCTTATGAACCCAATTTGCGCATTGCTAGTCTAATTTAATGGCGAATTTCGTACTAGTAGCTGGAACTTTTCATGGTGGGTGGTACTGGGATTCCGTTACATCCGAATTGTTAAACAATGGTCATTCAGTCCATGCACCAACTCTTTCTGGGCTCGATGGCGAGATACAAACGAGAGCAATAAATCTAGATACTCATATTTCCGATGTTGTGGAGTTAATTGAATCCAAATCTATAAGTGATGTCATCTTGGTTGGCTGGAGTTATGGGGGAATGGTAATTACTGGGGTTGCAGATAAAGTCAGAGGAAAAGTCAAGAAACTCATTTATTTGGATGGACAATTACCAAAAAGTGGGGAACGAGAATGGGATCTTATGCCCGCACAGGATCGTGAAAGTACATTGGCAAAAAGTGTGGATGGATTGAATATTTTTCCTGATGAGTGGTTGAAGAATTATGAACCCAGAACACATCCCCATCCTCTCGGCACAAAATTACAACCAATTCATTATGATCAAGACAAATTTGATGTAATTCCAAAAGTCTTTATTTATGCAGAAAAATGGTTTCATGATCCGTCTGTCACGAGTCCCATCAAACGCAGTTTCGATTTAGCAAGTAAATCTCGAGGATGGCACGTTCAAAGTTGGCCATACGGCCATGATCTTGTTCGCGAATGTAAAGAAAAAGTAATTGCTTTACTTCTGCAAGAAGCAAATTAAATTTTTATTACTTTCATTGGAACTGCGCCGCGGGGACGATATGTCGCTCGAGGTTGAGCCGCGGGAAAACCGGAGGTAAGTGAAAGGCGCATCCGTCGGGCAATCTCCAGGATGATGATTCGACCTTCGAGAAGTGCAAATTGATCTCCCAAACACTTTCGGGTCCCAGCCCCAAACGGGAAATACGCGCCGCGGGGTAAGGATTTCTCAAAGTCATTGAACCATCGCTCTGGGATGAAATCATCGGGAGATTCGAAATAGCGTGCATCGCGATGTGTCACATATTGGCTTACAAGAACGTGAGCGCCTTTTGGAACATCAACGCCTCCCAGAGTTACATCCTCTAAAGCACGTCGTGGAGCGATCCATACCGGAGGGCAGAGCCTCAAAACCTCATTGAAAATTGCGCCACTTAAAGGCGCCGCTAACAAGATTCGCGCAAAATTCTCATCATCTTTTTGCGGCAGGATTTGCTCTGCTTCCTCACCGAGCGCTTTCCAATAGTGCGGGTGTTCACTCAAGTAAGAGAAAACCCACGTCAGAACATTTGCCGTAGTTTCGTGGCCACTCAAGATTAAAGTTAATGTTTCATCAGAAACTTCTCGGGCCGATAATTTCTCACCTTCGGGGGTAGTTGCTTCAAGCAAGACACCCATTAAATCATCACGCTTGATGCCCTTCTCGATTCGATCGTTGACAATTCGCGTAGCTACTTCATGAAGTTCATTTGCTGCACTTCCAAATTTACGGAAATAAGGAAGTCCCAGATTGTCGAGCCGATCAAGACCAGGAAGCATTGTTCGTTCAATGCGATCTATAGCGATATGCATCGCTCGTTGAACTTTCTTGGTATCAGCTGAAATGTCAGCCCCAAAGAGGATGTCGGCAACAATGTCGAAAGTAAGAGCCATCATTTCTGGACCCATGGCGACCACATCGCCATCACGCCACCGCGAAATATGTTTCTGGGTCAGATCGACCATCGTGTTGGCGTACGAAGAAATCTTGCTGATATGAAATGGTGACTGCATGAGACGTCGATGTCGAAGATGAATCGGTTCCTCATTTGTTAGAAGTCCCGTCCCTAACACTTTACGCATCCGATCAAAGCCCACGCCCTTGATGAATTGGTGCTGCTTACTCACCGTGACTTCGTGGACCATTTCTGGCGCAAAGGCTCCGATAAAGAGTTGTCCTCCGAGAAAGAATGAAGTGCAGTCACCGAATTGGTCGCGGGCAGCGCGCATGAATCCTGGCGTGTCCTTCTGGAATCGCAGTGTAAGAAGCGCTGAACGCGGTCCGTCGGGAATTGAGCGGCCCTTGAGGGACCGACGGGTCAGTGGCTTCGGAATTGGGGCGTACTCATTCGGCCTTGGGGTGTTGAAGGGGGCGAGTTCGACCATGGCACACGGTAGGCGGGGCGTGTCTGGAAAGTCATTAGAACAAATGTTCGGTAGACTTCTTCCATAACAACGGCGAGTTGTTATACCCAACCAGAGCGGTTCCACATTTCCGCCGACCTACTAGGTCAGCCGTCAGTGGTCATCCGTACCTTCTGGACCAAACAACGAGAGAAGAGAGGCAAGACTGTGGCTAAAGAAGCCAAAGATCCTGAAGATAAATCCAAACCCTCTGCCGAACGGCAGAAAGCCCTAGACACCGCGCTTGCTCAAATCGAGCGTCAGTTTGGTAAGGGCTCCGTCATCAAAATGAGCGAACGCACTGCAACGCCTATCGAAGTCATCCCCACAGGTTCCATTACTTTGGACATGGCTCTAGGAATTGGCGGTCTGCCACGCGGTCGCGTAATCGAAATCTTCGGACCTGAATCGTCCGGTAAAACAACGCTCACACTTCACGCGATTGCAAACGCCCAGAAAAATGGCGGTATTGCCGCATTTATCGATGCAGAACATGCATTTGATGCTGAATACGCAAAGAAACTCGGCGTTGATATTGATTCACTTTTAGTTTCACAACCAGACACTGGCGAACAAGCGCTAGAAATCATGGATATGTTGGTTCGCTCCGGCGCACTTGATCTTATTGTCGTCGACTCTGTCGCAGCACTTGTTCCACGCGCTGAAATTGAAGGCGAAATGGGCGATTCACATATGGGTCTTCAAGCTCGTTTGATGTCCCAAGCGCTCCGCAAAATCACTGGTGCACTCAGCCAATCCAAGACCACTGCTATCTTCATCAACCAGCTCCGCGACAAGATCGGCGTTTTCTTTGGATCTCCAGAAACAACTACTGGTGGAAAAGCTCTGAAGTTCTACGCCTCTGTCCGTATGGATATTCGCCGTATTGAAACTCTCAAAGATGGCCAAGAAGCGGTCGGTAACCGTACTCGCGTCAAGGTTGTAAAAAATAAGATGGCGCCCCCATTCAAGCAAGCAGAGTTCGACATCCTTTACGGAATCGGAATCTCTCGCGAAGGCGGACTCCTTGATCTCGGTGTAGATCTTGGAATCGTCAAGAAGTCTGGCGCGTGGTTTACCTATGAAGGCGACCAACTCGGACAAGGTAAAGAGAATTCACGCCAATTCTTGCTTGACAATCCTGATCTCGCCAACGAAATCGAAGGCAAGATTCGCGCACATTACGCCGCGAGCGATATCGATCCAGCTCTTGTTGCTGCGATTGATGAAGCCGCTGCTGATGTCGAGTTCTAGTCCAGTAGAAGTAGAGAGCGACCCCTACTCAGTAGCCCAGACCATTGCGCTCATGGCGCTTGGTCGTCGCGCAAAAAGTAGGGGAGAGCTCTTCACACTTCTCAAAAAACGGGGCATCGAAGAAGAAGTTGCTAACGCAGTTCTCTTCCGGCTTCAAGAACAAGGTTTCATCAACGATTATGAGTTTGCTCGTTATTGGAGCGAATCTCGCCAACGAACAAAGAAAGTCTCTAAGCGGATCATCGCTGGAGAACTTCGTTCTAAAGGAATCTCAGATGAAATCATCGAATGGATTACTAGCGATATCACCGATGATTCAGAGTTTGCGAATGCGATGCAGCTCGCAGAACGAAAAGCTCGATCTGTCCGAGCGCTTGCTCCTGAGGTCGCATATCGGCGAATGCATGGCGCGCTATCTCGACGAGGCTTCTCTGGCCACATCGTCACGCGCGTGCTTACTGAGTTAGGGATTTCTCGTAGTTAATACGGAACATTAGGACGTAGGTACGATTGCTCACGTGAGCCGTACCTATGTCATTCAAACTCTGGGCTGCCAGATGAACGTTCATGACTCTGAACGAATTGCTGGCTCATTGGATGCGGCCGGTTATATTCCAGCAGAAGAAGGTTCAGATCCCGATCTTGTGGTTTTCAATACCTGTGCGGTTCGAGAAAATGCCGACAACAAGCTCTACGGTCATCTAAGTTTTCTAGCGCCAACCAAGAAATCTCGCCCCGAAATGCAGATCGCGATTGGTGGATGCCTCGCTCAAAAAGACCAGGGAACAATCCTCAAAAAAGCCCCCTATGTCGATGTCGTGTTTGGTACACACAACGTTGGCTCACTCCCTACGCTTCTGGAAAGAGCGCGAATCGAAAAAAGCTCTCAGATTGAAATCAAAGAAGCCCTTGAACATTTCCCTTCAACGCTTCCATCCCGCCGACACTCTGCTTTTTCGGCCTGGGTCTCAGTCTCAGTCGGATGTAACAACACCTGCACGTTCTGCATCGTTCCTGCGCTTCGTGGGCGTGAAAAGGATCGACCTGCTTCTGACATTCTTACTGAAGTACGTGCACTCGTAGCAGATGGTGTAAATGAAATAACGTTGTTGGGTCAGAATGTGAATGCATATGGCGTGGATTTTGGCGACCGAACTGCTTTTGCAAATCTCCTCCGTGAGTGCGGAAAAGTAGAGGGACTTGAGCGCATCAGATTCATGTCGCCACATCCTCGTGATTTCACCGATGATGTAATCGAGGCGATGGCCGAAACCCCTAATGTGATGCCGCACCTTCATATGCCGCTGCAATCAGGGTCAGATCGCATATTGCAATCGATGCGCCGCTCGTATCTAACCGATCGCTATCGTGGAATCATCGACAAGGTTAGAGCTGCAATGCCGCACTCCACCATCACTACCGACATCATCGTTGGTTTTCCCGGTGAAACCGAGACCGATTTCCAAGCAACAATGGATAT
>Ga0255157_1000640_pt1 | contig 8151 bp, 7 predicted proteins | sample Atl_Atlam_RepB_8_FD_183180 | JGI IMG/M metagenome (GOLD analysis project Ga0255157, IMG submission 183180) | Freshwater microbial communities from Altamaha River, Georgia, United States - Atl_Atlam_RepB_8h | ecosystem: Environmental > Aquatic > Freshwater > River | place: USA: Georgia | collected...
AAGACCTTCCGCCCCCGAGCCTGGAGGCGGGGAAGCCCCGGGCCTGGGAGAGCTGCTGCACCCCGGACGCCGCCTACGAGGCGAGGCGGGTGGCGGACCGCCTGGGCATCCCCTTCTACCTCCTGGACTACCGGGAGGTCTTTGAGGAGGAGATCATCTCCCCCTTCCTCCAGGACTACGCCCAGGGGCGCACCCCGAACCCCTGCGCCCGGTGCAACACCTTCGTCAAGTTCGGGGCCCTCCTCAAGCAGGCGAGAAGGCTCGGCCTGGACTACGTGGCCACGGGCCACTACGTGCGGAAGGAGGGCCTTGCCCTCCTTAGGGGCCTTGACCCCCACAAGGACCAGACCTACTTCCTCTGGGGCACCCCCAAGGAGGCCCTTCCCCACCTCCTCTTCCCCGTGGGGGGGCTCACCAAGCCCGAGGTGCGGGCCCTCGCCGAGAAGGCGGGCCTCCCCACGGCGAGGAGGCCCGAAAGCCAGAACCTCTGCTTCGTGGCCGGCGACCTCAAAGGCTTCCTCAAGGAGCGCCTGAAGCCCAGGCCTGGCCCTCTCGTGGACGCCCTCACGGGGGAGGTGGTGGGGGAGCACGAGGGGGCAAGCCTCTACACCCTGGGCCAGAGGAAGGGCCTCGGGCTTTACAAGACCCACCTGGAGCGGTACGTGGTGGGGGTGGACCCCGAGAGGAACGTGGTCTACGTGGGCCCCAAGGAGGCCTGCTACTTTGAGGGCCTGGAAGGGGAAGGCCTCAACCTCCTCGCCGAGCTTCCCGAGGAGGTGGAGGTCCAGGTGCGCTACCGCACGCCCCCCGTGCGGGCCAAGGTGGAGTCCCTAAGCCCCTTGCGCCTCCGCTTTGCCCACCCCGTCTTCGCCGTGACCCCAGGGCAGAGCGCCGTCTTCTACCGGGGGGAGAGGCTCCTTGGGGGGGCGGTGATCCGAAGGGGGCTTTACAACCTGGCGGGCCTCGAGGATCCCCGGGCCTTGACCTTCTCCTGACAAAACCCGGTCAGAGTGTAGGTGGGAGGTTAAGCGATGCGAGGCAAAGCTTGGATGCTCACGGCAGTGGCCCTGACAGGCCTAGGTCTGGCCCAGATCAGGGCGGACGGGTCCTCCACCGTCTACCCCATCACCCAAGCGGTGGCGGAGGAGTTTGTGACCCGAAACCCCCAGGTGAGGATCTCCGTGGCCTTCTCCGGCACCGGGGCGGGGTTCCAGAAGTTCTGCCGGGGGGAGACGGACGTCCAAAACGCCAGCCGGCCCATCCGCAAGTCGGAGCTGGAGGCCTGCCAGAAGGCGGGAATCCAGTTCATTGAGATCCCCGTGGCCTACGATGCCCTCTCCATCCTGGTGAACCGGCAGAACACCTGGGCCCAGTGCCTGACCACCGCCCAGCTCAAGTCCATCTGGGAGCCCAACGCCAAGGTGAACTACTGGAAGGACCTGAACCCCGCCTGGCCCAACCGCCGCATCGTCCTCTTCGGGGCGGGCACGGACTCTGGCACCTTTGACTACTTCACCGAGGCCATCATGGGCCGGGCTGGTTCCATCCGCAAGGACTACTTCCCCTCCGAGGACGACAACGTGATCATGCGGGGGGTCACGGGCAACCCCTACGCCATGGCCTTCGTGGGCTTCGCCTACTACGAGGAAAACAAGGACAAGGTAAAGGCCGTGGCCATTGACCACGGCAAGGGGTGCGTCCTGCCCTCCCGGGAGACGGTCCTGGACGGCACCTACCAGCCCCTTTCCCGGCCCCTCTTCATCTACGTGAACGTAAAGAGCCTGGACCGGCCCGAGGTGCAGGCCTTCGTGGACTTCTACCTCTCCCCCGCCGCCCGGCGGGCCATCCGCTCCACGGGGTACGTGGAGCTGCCCGACGAGGCCTACCGCATCGGCCAGGGCCTGGTGGCCCGCAAGAAGACGGGGAGCTTCTTCACGGACCTGCCCCCTGGCACCCCCCTGGCCAAGTTCATTGAGGAGCTGCGGAAGGAAGTGCAGTAGCCCCGCTGACCCCTGGGGGTGGGGGAGTTTCCCCCACCCCCTTAGAATGGGAAAGGCATGGAGATCCTGAAGCAAAGGCCCTCGAGGAACCCCAAGGAGGTGCTCACCTTCGCCCTCCTGGTCTTCCTCTCCTCCATCACCCTCCTCACCACCCTGGGGGTGATCCTGAGCCTGGTAGGGGACGTGGCCCAGTTCTTCCGCCGGGTGCCCCTCACGGAGTTCCTCTTCGCCCCCGAGTGGACCCCCCTCTTCGCCGACCCCCGCTACGGCATCAGCCCCCTCATCGCCGGGACCTTCCTGGTCACCCTCATCGCCCTCCTGGTGGCCGTGCCCCTGGGCCTGGCCCTGGCCATCTACCTCTCGGAGTACGCCTCCGGGGCCGCCCGGGCCCGCATCAAGGGCACCCTGGAGCTCTTTGAGGGCATCCCCACCGTGGTCTTCGGCTACTTCGCCCTGCTCTTCGTCACCCCCCTGCTGCAACGGGTCATCCCTGACCTGAACATCTTCAACCCCCTCTCCGCCGGGCTGGTGATGGGCTTCGCCATCATCCCCTACATCTCCAACGTGGCCGCCGACGCCATGGAGTCCGTGCCCCGCTCCATCCGCGAAGCCGCCTACGCCCTGGGGGCCAGGCCCTACGAGGTGGCCCTGCGGGTGGTCTTCCCCGCGGCCATCTCGGGCATCATCGCCGCCATCATCCTGGCCACCAGCCGGGCCATCGGCGAGACCATGATCGTGGCCATCGCCGCCGGCCAGCGGCCCATCCTCACCCTGGACCCGCGGGAGACCATCGCCACCATGACCAGCTACATCGTCCAGGCGGCCACCGGGGACCAGCCCACGGGCTCCACCGCCTACTACGCCCTCTTCGCCGTGGGCTTCACCCTCTTCCTCCTGACCCTCTTCCTCAACATCCTGGCCCAGTACGTGGTGGAACGCTACCGGGAGCGATATGAATAGGACCCTATCCTCCCCTTCCCCCGAAGCCTTCGGCACCGACCCCTGGAAGACCCGCATTGACCGGACCTTCGCCCGGGCCCTGGTCCTGCCCCTGGTGCTGGCCATCGGCCTCCTCGTCCTCCTCCTGGGGGACACCCTCTACCGAAGCGTCTCCGTGCAGGTGGTGCGGGCGGACGAGGGCCCCGGCAGGACCTACCCCTTCGGCCTCGCCGCCACGGAGGTCCTGCGGCAGGAGCTTCTGGCCCGGGGGTACACGGAGGAGGAGGCCCGCTCCCTGCTCCAAGACCCCACGGAACGGCGGGTCCTCTTCCTGCAGAACCGGGTGGAGCTCATGTGGAACACCCAGGAAGGCCCCTTCCGCTACGTGGTCACCGGCCTTAGGGACGAGCGCGTGGCCGACTTCTCCCTCCTGGAGGGCCTGAGGCGCTGGGAGGAGCTCAAGGCCGGCCTGGGGGAAGGGGAGCGGCTTGTCCTCAACCCCTGGCTGGACCAAAGCTTCCTCACCCGCACCCCCTCCCGCTCCCCCCTCACCGCGGGGATTGGGGTGGCCATCTGGGGTACGATCTGGGTCCTCTCCCTAGCCCTCCTCATCGCCATCCCCGTGGGCATCGGCACGGCCATCCTCCTGGAGGAGTACCTGCGGGAGGGCACCCTAAACCGCATCCTCGAGGTCAACCTGCGCAACCTGGCCGGGGTGCCCTCCATCGTCTACGGGCTTCTGGGCCTGGCCATCTTTGTGCGGGAGATGGGCCTGGGGCCCACCATCCTCTCCGCTGCTCTGACCCTGGGGCTTCTTGGCATCCCGGTGATCGTGGTAACCGCCCGGGAGTCCCTGCGGGCCGTGCCCGAGTCCCTGCGCCAGGCGGCCTTCGCCCTGGGGGCCACCCGGCGGCAGGTGGTCTTCCGGGTGGTGGTGCCCGCGGCCCTGCCGGGGATGGTCACCGGGGTCATCCTCTCCGCCGCCCGCCTGATCGGCGAGGCCGCCCCTCTCCTCCTGGTGGGGGCCGCCGCCTACGTGCCCTTCTACCCCACGGGGCCCCTGTCGGAGTACACGGTGATCCCCGTGCAGATCTACCTCTGGGTCTCCATGAACATCCCCGAGTTCGCCCGGGTGGCGGCAGCAGGGATATTGGTCATGCTCCTGGTGCTCTCGGGCCTCTACTTCCTGGCCCTCTACCTGAGGAACCGCTTTAGGAGGGAATGGTGAGTCTGGAAATGCTCAAGGAACACGAGACGGTGCGCACCGCGCCCGTCTCCGAGGCCGAGGCCCTGGTGGACGTGCGGGGCCTGAGCCTCTGGTACGGTAAGAAGCAGGCCCTTTACGACATCTCCGTGCGCTTCCCCCGGAACCAGGTCACGGCCATCATCGGCCCCTCGGGGTGTGGGAAAAGCACCCTCCTGCGCTCCCTCAACCGCATGAACGACCTGGTACCCGGGGTACGGGTGGAGGGGGAGGTCCTCTACGAGGGGGTGAACATCTACGACCCCCGGGTGGACCCGGTGGCGGTGCGGCGCCACATCGGCATGGTCTTCCAGAAGCCCAACCCCTTCCCCAAGACCATCTTTGAGAACGTGGCCTTCGGCCTCCGGCTCATGGGGGTGAAGGGCAGCGAGCTGGAGGACCGGGTGGTGGAGGCCTTGAAGCGGGCCGCCCTATGGGAAGAGGTCAAGGACCGCTTCAAGAAGGAAAGCGGCCTGAGGCTTTCCGGCGGCCAGCAGCAGAGGCTCTGCATCGCCCGGGCCATCGCCGTGGAGCCGCCCCTCCTCCTCATGGACGAACCCACGAGCGCCTTGGACCCCATCGCTACCCAGGCCATTGAAGACCTGATCCTAGAGCTGAAGGAGCGCTACACGGTCGTCATCGTCACGCACAACATGCAACAGGCTGCCCGGGTCTCCGACCGCACCCTTTTCATGCACCTAGGGGTCCTGGTGGAGGAAGGCCCCACCGAGGTGATCTTCACCAAGCCCAAGCACCCTTACACCGAGGCCTACATCACCGGGCGCTTCGGCTAAAATCGGCCCATGTCGCCCCTTGCCCTCCTCTTCCTCACCCTCTTCAACAGCGTCCTGGGCCTCTCCATCCTCTTCCCCATCCTGGGGCCTTTGGGCAGGGCGCTGGGCCTCACCGAGGTCCAGGTGGGCCTCTTCTCCACGGGCTACGCCCTCATGCAGTTCCTCCTTTCCCCCTACTGGGGCAGGCGGAGCGAACGGGGCCGGAAGCCCGTCCTCCTCGTGGGCATCCTGGGCTTCGCGGCAAGCTTCCTCCTCTTCGGCGTCTTCGCCCTCCTGGGGGAGCGGGGCCTCGTGCCCCCGGGGCTCCTCTTTTTCCTGCTCCTCCTCGCGCGGCTTCTCGGCGGGGCCTTCAGCTCCGCCACCCTGCCCACGGCCCAGGCCTACGTGGCCGACGTTACGGGGCGGGAGAACCGCACCGCGGGGATGGCCCTCCTGGGGGCGGCCTTTGGCCTCGCGGTGATCCTAGGGCCCGCCCTGGGGGCGGGGCTTGCCGCCCTCTTCGGCCTCCTCGCCCCCGTCTTCTTCTCGGCGGGGATCGCCCTCCTAAACGCCCTTTTCGTTTACCTGGTCCTCCCCGAGTCCAGACCCGGGGGCAGGAAGCCGGGGCGCGGCTTTCCCCCTTTGACCCCAGGGTCTTCCCCCTCCTCCTCCTCGGCCTCGCCCTCAACCTTTCCAGCGTGGCCCTGGAGCAGACCATCGCCTTCTACTTCCAGGACCGGCTTCTCCTCGGCGGGGTGGAGACGGCCCAGAAGGTGGGCCTGGCCCTGGTCTTCTACGGGGTCGTGGCCGTCTTCGTCCAGGGCGTCCTGGTGCGCAAGACCGGCTGGCCCCCGAGGGTCCTCCTCTCCCTGGGCCTGCCTCTGGGGATCCTGGGCTTCGTCCTCCTGGTCTACGCCAAGACCTTCTGGGCCCTGGCCCTGGGCCTCGCCCTCCAGGGGGTGGGGCAGGGGCTCGCCCTCCCCGGGGTCACGGCGGCCCTCTCCCTGGCCGTGGGCGAGGGGGAGCAGGGCCTGGTGGCGGGGCTCAACAGTTCCGCCCAGGCCCTGGGGAGGATGCTCGGGCCCATCGTGGGCACGGGGCTCTACCGCCTGGCCCCCGAGGGGCCCTACGTCCTCGGGGCCTCCCTCCTCCTCCTCGCCCTCCTCTTCCTTCCCGCCCTCTTCCGCCGGGCGAGGCTTTAGCATGCGGCTTCTCCTCTTCCGGCAACGGAACTTCCGCAACCTGGCCCTGGAGGCCTACCGCCCCCCGCCGGGCCTTTCCGCCCTGGTGGGGGCCAACGCCCAGGGGAAGACGAGCCTCCTCCTGGGGATCCACCTGGCCCTAGGGGGGGAGGTCCCCCTGGGCCTTGCCGACCTCGTCCGCTTCGGGGAGGAGGAGGCCTGGCTCCACGCCGAGGTGGAGACGGAGCTCGGGGCCTACCGCCTGGAGCACCGCCTGGGCCCCGGGGGGCGGGAGGTCCTCCTCAACGGGAAGCGGGTGAGCCTTCGGACCCTTTGGGAGCTTCCCGGCTCGGTCCTCGTCTCCCCTCTGGACCTCGAGGCGGTCCTCGGGCCCAAGGAGGAGCGGCGGGCCTACCTGGACCGGCTCATCGCCCGCTTCTCCCGCCGCTACGCCGCCCTCCTTTCCGCCTACGAGAAGGCGCTGCGCCAGCGGAACGCCCTCCTCAAGGCCGGGGGGGAGGGCCTTTCCGCCTGGGACCGGGAGCTCGCCCGCTACGGGGACGAGATCGTGGCCCTGAGGCGCCGCTTCCTCCGGCGCTTCGCCCCCATCCTGCGGGAGGTCCACGCCGCCCTCGCCGCCAAGGAGGCGGGGCTTCGCTTGGAGGAGACCGCGGGGGAAGGGGTGCTCCGGGCCCTCGAGGCCAGCCGGGCCGAGGAGCGGGAACGGGGCCAGACCCTGGTGGGGCCCCACCGGGACGACCTGGTCTTCCTCCTGGAGGGGCGGCCCGCCCACCGGTTCGCCAGCCGCGGGGAGGCCAAGACCCTGGCCCTGGCCCTGCGCCTCGCCGAGCACCGCCTCCTCGGCGAGCACCACGGCGAGCCCCCCCTCCTCCTCGTGGACGAGTGGGGGGAGGAGCTGGACGAGGCCCGCAGGCGGGCCGTCCTCGCCTACGCCCAGGCCCTGCCCCAGGCCATCCTGGCGGGGCTGGAAGCCCCCCCGGGGGTGCCGGTATGCTCGGTGGTACGAGGGGTGGTCCTGTGCCCTGGCGCCTGAAGGAGGTGATCCCCGAGGCCCTGAAGCGGGCCGGGGGCAAGGAGCGGCTCAGGCGGGGCCTCGTCCTCGCCGCCTGGCGGGAGGTGGCGGGAAAGGACCTCGCCCGCTTCACCGAGGCGGTGGCCCTGGAGGAGGGCGTCCTCGTGGTCCACGTGCCCGACCCCGTGGTGGCCCACCAGCTCACCTACACCCGCCTCGCCCTCCTCCGCCGCTACGAGGAGCGCTTCCCCGGGGCGGTGCGGGAGATCCGGTTCCAGGTGGGCCCCCTCGAGGCGGAAGGGGTGGAGGCCCCCCCGCCCTCAGACCCCGGCCGCCTGCGGGAGGCGGGCCGCAAGGCCCTGGCCCTGGCGGAAAAGGCCCCTCCGGAGCTCCGGGAGCGGGTGGCCCGGGCCGCCCTGGCCCTCTTCCAGAGGCAGCGGGGCGACCCCTGCCCCGTCTGCCAGACCCCGAGCGAGACCCATCCCTGCCCCACCTGCCGCCGCCACCTGGAAGACCCCGGGGTGCGGCGGGCGGCGGAGCGGCTCATGCGGGGCCAGGAGGCGGGCCTCGAGGGGGACGCCCTCCGGGCCGCCCGCCACCTGGCCCGGGAAAACCTCCTCGCCCAGATGCGGGACCTCTACCCCGAGGCCCTGCGGAGCGAGGAGTTCCGCCCCCTCCTCGCCGACCTGGCCCGCCGCTACCGCAACCTTTTTCCCCAGGAGCCCCTGCCCGAAGGGGTGCGGAGCCTGCTCAAGGAGGGGTGAATGCGCCGCGCCTTCCTCCTCGCCTTCCTGGGCCTCGCCCTGGCCCAGGCCACCTACACCGTGGCCCCCGGGGACACGCTCTACTCCATCGCCCGGCGCTACGGCACCACGGTGGAGGAGCTCATGCGCTTAAACGGGCTGGAAAGCTTCCTCCTCCAGCCGGGGCAGGTCCTCAAGCTCCCCTCGAGGGAAAGGACCCACGTGGTGGCCCGGGGGAC
>Ga0255157_1000666_pt1 | contig 7853 bp, 7 predicted proteins | sample Atl_Atlam_RepB_8_FD_183180 | JGI IMG/M metagenome (GOLD analysis project Ga0255157, IMG submission 183180) | Freshwater microbial communities from Altamaha River, Georgia, United States - Atl_Atlam_RepB_8h | ecosystem: Environmental > Aquatic > Freshwater > River | place: USA: Georgia | collected...
GCTGCTCAACGAGTCCAAGGGCCCCGCCGTCCAGTCCCCGCGGGCCCAGTGCGACAAGAAGGCGTACCAGTTCCGCCTGAAGCACACCCTGGAGCTCCAGCCGAACCTGCGGCTCTTCCAGGCGACTGTGACCGGCCTGATCTACCGGGAGGGCAGGGTGGTGGGCTGCCGTACCAACCTCGATCTCGATTTCGCCGGCCGCACCGTCGTGGTCACCACCGGGACCTTCCTGCGCGGCCTGATGCACATCGGCCAGAACAAGAACGAGGGCGGCAGGCTGGGGGACTTCAGCGCCCGGACCCTGTCCGCGAGCCTCGCGGAGGCGGGCATCGAACTGCGGCGCCTGAAGACCGGGACCCCCCCGCGTCTGCTGGGCCGCAGCCTCAACTTCCAGGCGATGGAGGAGCAAAAGGGGGATGCCGATCCCACCTTCTTCGCGTTCCACGACACCCGCGATCCCGCGCCATTGTTCCACGTGGAACAATCCGGGGAACAGCGGCTCGGTTGGGCCCCCGGCTCGGACCCGGTGTCCTGCTGGATGACTTACACGACGCCCCGCACGGCCGAGCTGGTCCGCGCCAACCTGCATCTGTCCGCGATGTACAGCGGGGAGATCGAGGGGGTGGGGCCCCGGTACTGTCCGAGCATCGAGGACAAGTTTGTCCGCTTCGCCGATAAGCCCCGGCACCTGCTGTTCCTCGAGCCGGAGGGCAGGGCGACGAACGAGTTCTACGTCAATGGCTTATCCACGAGCCTCCCGTTCGCGGTGCAGGTCGAGATGGTGCGCAGTATCCCCGGGCTGGAGCAGGCGGTGCTGCTGCGTCCAGCCTACGCGGTGGAGTATGACTTTGCCCCGCCCACCCAGCTGCTGGCCTCGCTCGAATCGAAGCTCGTCGGCGGACTCTTCTTCGCGGGGCAGATCAATGGCACCTCCGGCTACGAGGAGGCCGCGGGGCAGGGGCTGATCGCCGGGGTCAATGCCGCGAACCACGTCCAAGGCCGCCCGCCGCTGGTGCTCGGCCGGCACGAGGGGTATCTCGGGGTGTTGATCGACGACCTGGTGACGAAGGGCACGCTGGAGCCCTACCGGATGTTCACGAGCCGCGCCGAGCACCGGCTGCTCTTCAATCACGCCAGTGCCGAACTGCGCCTGGTCGAGCACGCCCGCCAGCACGGGCTGCTCTCCGCCCCGCGGCTCGCCCGGATCGACGCCAAGCGCGCCCGCATTGCCGCCTGGCGGGACCGCTTCGAGCGCGAGCGGCCGCCGGGGCAGGGCGGGACCTGGGCAGATGGGGTCCGCCGCGATCGGCTGGGCGCGGCTTGGCCCGAGGGGTTTGCGGGCGAGGCCCGCGGGGTGCGCGAGAATGTGCTCTACCAGGTGGCATACCAGGGCTACCTGGAACGCGAGGAGCGCCAATGGCGGCGGCGCGAACACGTCGACCGAATCCGGCTCCCGGAGACGCTCGACTACGCCGGGATCCGCGGCCTGCGGCGCGAGGGCGCGCAGAAACTCGCCGCGGCGCGACCCCTGACGCTGGGCCAGGCCAGCCGGATCAGCGGCGTCACCCCCGCGGATATCAGTATCATTCTAGTGTGGCTCGAAGCCCGGTCGGGTAGGGGAGGGGATGGCCCTGCAACGGGTGCGGGGGAGCCACCGGCGCTGGCGTGAGGCGGGCCGGCGCGAGCCGGGGACGGCGGCGGGTGCCGGCTGGAGCGGTGCGGTCGGAGCATTGATAATTCGTTGCGGGAAAGTGAATTAACTGCTAATTCACCGCCGCGAGTTCACCCGGCGCAAGGTCGCGCAAGGCCGGAAGCGACTGCCTCCAGTGTGCCTTCAGTGTGCCTCCAGTTCTCCTTCGATTGTCGTTCGCTGCTCGTTTCATCGGTGCGTCCGGCTCAAACGACCAGTTTGGCGCGCGCGTGGAGTCTCGGCTCGCCAGCGGGGCGGGGGCGGGCCAAGAAACGGCCGGTCGCGTCCGCCGAGCCGGGGCCTTAAATTAACCTAAAGTGTTAACAGAAAAATACTTAAACATAATCCAGGGGCGCCGGGAAGGCCTCCGGCGGGATCTGGCGCCGCTCTTCCCGGGTCCGGCGGAGCGGGACTTCACCTGGGAGGTGGGGTGCGGGCACGGGCATTATCTGACGGACTACGCGGCGGCGCATCCGGCTGAGCTCTGCGTGGGGATCGACCTGCTGGCGGATCGGATCGTGCGGGCGAACCGCAAGCGTGACCGGGCGGGGCGGCCGAACCTGCACTTCCTGCAAGCGGAGGCGCGCCTGTTCCTGAGCGAGTTGCCCGCCGCGGCCCGGATCGGGCGCCTGCTGCTGCTGTTTCCGGACCCCTGGCCCAAGGTGCGCCACCACAAGCACCGGATCCTGCAAACTGATTTCCTTACGGCCGTGGCCGGGCGGGCGGCCCCGGGGTGCCGTTTTTATTTCCGGACGGACTTCGCGCCCTACCTGGAGGAGGGGAGGGCGGCCTTGGCGGCGCATCCCCGGTGGGAGGTGGTCGACGAACCCTTCCCGTTTGAGCGGGAGACCGTGTTCCAGGCCCGGGCCCCCGCCTTCGGCTCGTGTGTGGCCCGGCTCCGGGACGGCGGTCATTAGTTGCCTCCGGGGGGCCAAACCGGCCGCTTATTTCCCCGGCCGCGGCTGTCCCCTCGATTTTGTAAGGTTGACGGGAGGGGAGGGGAGGGGCTTTTGATGGTCGTTTGGTTTTCATCCTGTAAACTGCGTGCCGATGCCTTGGGCTAAATTTATTCTCCTCTTCCTCGCCGCTTGCGGTCTCACCGGGCCGGTGCTGGCCGAAGGCGTCGCGCCGAGCGCGGCCAAGCTGGTGGACTTCGGTGGCGGCTGGTCGATCACCAACGCGATGGCGACCGGCTGGGTGCTTTCGGCCGTGCTGGTGGGGTTCATCCTCTGGCTGATCGGCAAACCCGCCGTGATTCCGAGCAAGGGGCAGGCGGTGGTGGAGTCGCTGATCGAGGCGCTGCGCGGGGTGCTCGAGCCGATCGTGGGCCCGAAGGCGTTTCCCGCCTCGTTCCCGCTGCTGATCACCTTTTTCATCTTCATCCTGTTTCATAACTGGATGGGGCTGCTGCCCGGCGTGGGCACGATGGGCTGGGGCCAGATGGTCGACGGCCACTTCCAGCTCACGCGGCCGCTGATCCGCCCGCACAACGCGGACTTCAATGGCACGGTGGCGCTCGCGCTCGTCTCGTTCGGCGCGTGGGCGATCATCGTCTTCAAGTTCGCCGGCCCGAAGGTGATCTTCGCCGATCTGTTCGGCAACAAGGCGGACAAGCGTGAGACGCCCGGCTGGCTCTACCCGATCCTCTCGCTCGTGTTCCTCGTGGTCGGCTGCATCGAGGTGTTCTCGATCGCCATCCGTCCCTTCACCCTTTCGGTGCGGCTCTTCGGCAACGTCTTCGGCGGCGAGAACCTGCTGCACGGCACCGGCTTCATCTTTGTGTTCTACTTTATGGAGCTGATGGTCGGCGTCATCCAGGCGCTGGTCTTCACCCTCCTGACGGCGGTGTACATCGGGCTGCTCTGCAACCACGAGGGCGGCGACCACGGCCACGAGGAAGGCCACGGCGAGGCGCACCACTGAGTCCCTTTCCCGCCGGGAGCGTGCCAAAGCGTGCGCACGGCGGATCTCCAACCACACAACGAAAGACACCATAATGATCCCCGTCCTCGCTGAACTGCAGGGCAATATCGCGAGCGCCTTCGGCCTCCTCGGCGCCGCCCTCGGCGTCGGCCTCATCGGCTTCCGCGCCGTCGAGGCGGTCGGCCGTAACCCGGCCGCGTCCGGCAAGATCCTCGTCCAAGCCATCATCGGTATGGCGCTGGCCGAAGGTCTCGGCATCCTCGCGCTGTTCCTCGCGAAGTAATTGTTTCGTCCGCGGCGGCGGGCCCCCGGGTCCGCCGCCCCTTTTCCCTTTCCCTTCCCGCACCTGTATGACGCTTCCCCTCTTCCTCGCCGCCGCCCAAGGGGCCGCCCAGCCCGGTATCGTCGAGACCTTCGGTCTCGAGACGAAGTACATCATTATGCAGGTGGTCAGCTTCCTGATCGTCCTCGGGGTGCTGTACAAGTTCGGCATCAAGCCGGTCACCGCCACAATGGAGGAGCGGAACCGCAAGATCGAGGCGGGCATCCGCCACGCCGAGGAGATGCAGGCCAAGCTCGCGGCCACGCAGGCCGAGAGCGCCGCCATCGTGAAGCAGGCGCACGGCGAGGCCGCGCGCATCGTCGATGAGGCCCGCAAGTCCGCCAAGGAGTTCCTCGACAAGCAGACGCAGGAGGCTACGGCCAAGGCCAATGACCTGATCGCCAAGGCCCAGCAGGCCACCCAGCTCGAGCACCGCCGGATGCTGGCCGAGGCCCGCAGCGAGGTCGCCCGCCTCGTGGTGACCACCACCGAGCGCGTGCTGGCCCGCAAGCTGACCGACGCCGACCGCGCCGCCTACAACGACACAGCGACGCGCGAGCTGACCGGCGTCTGAACCTTTCCCCCGCGACCCGATGGCCTCCGGCAAGAAGCAATCCCTGCAGTTCGCGCGCCAGCTCCTGGAGCTGAGCCTGGTCGACGGCGCGGTCTCCGCCGAGCGCGTCGCCGGGGTGCTCGCGCACCTTGAGCGCACCCGCCCGGCCAACGTCCTGCCCGTCCTCCGCGCGTACCAGCGGTTGGTCGCCGGCGCGGTTGCCCGCGGCCAGGCCGTGGTCGAGCACGCTGGTTCGATGAACGACCGGGCCCTGGCCGACATCGCCGCCGCGATGAGCCGCCGCTACGGCCGCCCGATCACCGGCACCGCCCGCCGCAACGACGCCCTCCTCGCCGGACTCCGCGTCCGCGTCGGGGACGATGTTTACGAATCCTCCGTGGCCGGCCAGCTCGCCCAGCTCGCCGCCGCCGTCTGATCCCACTCCCTGCCTCCACCCCCCCCGTTTTCCGATGAGCTCCGTCCTCGAACAAATCGAACAACAGATCGCCAAGCTGTCCGCCAAGGCGGTCAAGAAGAACACTGGCACCATCCGCGCGGTCGCCGACGGCGTCGCCAAGATCGAAGGCCTCTCGGAGGTGATGTACAATGAGATGGTGCAGTTCCCGGGCGGGGCGATCGGGATCGCCCTCAACCTAGAAGAGGACGAGGTTGGCTGCGTGGTGCTGGGTGACATTTCCCAGCTGAAGCAGGGCGACGAGGTCCAGACCACCGGACGCCTGCTGTCGGTGCCCTGCGGCAAGGCGCTGCTCGGCCGCGCGGTCGACGCGCTGGGCAACCCGGTCGACGGCAAGGGCCCGATCGGCGCCTCCGAGTTCTACCCGGTCGAGCGCATCGCGCCCGGCATCATCGTCCGCAAGTCGGTCTCGCAGCCCCTGTTCACGGGCATTATGGCGATCGACTCGATGATCCCGATCGGCCGCGGCCAGCGTGAGCTGATCATCGGCGACCGCGGCACCGGCAAGACGACCATCGCGATCGATACGATCATCAATCAGGCGAAGATCAACAAGGTCGGGCTCGCGAGCGGCGATAAGAACTTCCGCCCCGTCTATTCGATCTACGTCGCGGTCGGGCAGAAGAATTCGAACATCGTCCGCACCATCAGCGCCCTCGAGGCCGCGGGCGCGCTCGAATATACCATCATTGTCGCCGCCCCCGCGGCGGACAACCCCGCCAATCAGTACTTGGCCCCGTTCTCGGGCGCCGCGATGGGCGAGTGGTTTATGGAAAACGGGATGGATGCGCTGATCGTCTATGATGATCTCTCCAAGCACGCCGTCGCCTATCGCCAGATCTCGCTGATCCTGAAGCGTCCCTCCGGCCGCGAGGCGTACCCGGGTGACGTGTTCTACCTGCACTCGCGCCTGCTGGAGCGTTCCGCCCGCCTCGAGGGCAAGGGCTCGCTCACCGGCCTGCCGATCATTGAGACCCAGGCGGGCGACGTCTCGGCGTACATTCCGACGAACGTCATCTCGATCACCGATGGACAGATCTTCCTCGAGACGGACCTCTTCAATCAAGGTATCCGCCCCGCGGTGTCGGTCGGTCTCTCGGTGTCCCGCGTCGGTTCCGCCGCGCAGATCAAGGCCACCAAGCAGGTCGGCGGCAAACTGAAGGGTGAGCTGGCGCAGTTCCGCGAGCTCGCGGCCTTCGCGCAGTTCGGCTCCGACCTCGACGCGAAGACCAAGGCCCAGCTCGACCGCGGCTCCCGCATCGTCGAGCTCTTCAAGCAGCCCCAGTTCAGCCCGCTCCCGATCGAGCTGCAGGTCGCGGTCCTCTTCGCGATGCAGAAGGGCTTCTTCGATCCGATCGACGTCAAGAAGGTGGTCGCCGCCGCGTCGGCGATGAAGGAGTTCTTCACTCGCCGCAAGGACGCCCTCCTCACCGAGATCCGCACCAAGGCCGCCCTCGACAAGGATCTTGAGGCCAAGCTTCAGGCCGCGTGCGAAGAGTGGAAGGCCGGGTACACCGCCTGATCCCCGGCGCCTTTTCCCGGCGCCAGTCCTCCCTACGCCTCCGCCGCTCCCCGCCTCCCTTCCCGCGCATGGCTTCCACCCGCGACATCCGCCGCCGCATCAAGTCGGTCAAGAACACCCGCCAGATCACGAAGGCGATGGAGTTGGTGGCCGCCTCGAAGATGAAGAAGGCCCAGCAGGCGGCCCTCTCCGGCCGGCCCTATGCTGAACTGATGGCCCGGATGCTGGGCGCGATCGCCGACCGGGTCGAGGAGGCGCACCATCCGTTCCTCGTCCGCCGCGAGGTCCGCACCCGCGGCATCCTGCTGGTCACGACCGACAAGGGCCTCGCCGGCCCGCTGAACTCCAACCTCTTCAAGATGGTCACGGAGATCACCACCCCGGCGAAGTACGTGGTGATCGGCCGCAAGGGCGCGCAGTTCATCGCCCGCACCCACCGCGACCTGCTCGCGGATTTCACGGTCAGCGACCGCGTGGCCTTCAGTGAGGTCAAGGTCGTCGCCGAATACCTGGTCCAACAGTTCCTCGAGGGGACCGTGGATACCGTCGAGATCCTCTGGCCGCACTTCCGCAACACGCTGGTCCAGGTGCCGACGCTGCTCCCGCTGCTGCCGCTCTCGAGCGTGAAGGACGTGCTGCAGGACCTGCGCGCCGACGCCGGCGAGGGCGCCCGCACCAATCAGGCGGCCAGCCAGCAGATGCTGTTCGAGCCGGACCCGGCGACGGTGCTCTCCGCCCTGCTGCCGCTTTACGTCAACCGCGAGATCCACCAGCAGGTGCTCGACGCGAAGGCCTCGGAGCACAGCGCCCGGATGGTGGCGATGAAGACCGCCAAGGACAACGCGACCAAGCTGCTCGGCGACCTCACGCTCGAGTACAACAAGGCCCGCCAGGCCGCCATCACGCAGGAGATCCTCGAGATCGCCGCCGCCCAGTTCACCGCCGCCTGACCGGCGCCCTCCCTCCCTCACCCCTCCCTTTCAGACAATGAACACCGGCAAAATCGTCCAAGTCATCGGACCCGTCGTCGACGTCCAGTTCGGCGAGAATTCCATCCCGCCGATCTACCAGGCGCTCACCGTGGACTTCACCGCCGCGGGTGCGAAGCAGTTCCTGACCCTCGAGATCCAGCAGCACCTCGGCGCCGGCGTCGCCCGGGCGATCGCGATGTCCTCCTCCGAGGGCCTGGTCCGCGGGATGACGGTGGTCGACACCGGTGCACCCATCTCCGTGCCGGTCGGTGCGGGGGTGCTGGGCCGCATCTTTGACGTGACCGGCGCGCCGGTGGACGGCCGCGGTCCGGTGAAGGCGGACAAGAAGTACCCGATTCACCGGGCGGCTCCGAGCCTGGTCGATCAGGACACCAAA
>Ga0255157_1000676_pt1 | contig 7768 bp, 2 predicted proteins | sample Atl_Atlam_RepB_8_FD_183180 | JGI IMG/M metagenome (GOLD analysis project Ga0255157, IMG submission 183180) | Freshwater microbial communities from Altamaha River, Georgia, United States - Atl_Atlam_RepB_8h | ecosystem: Environmental > Aquatic > Freshwater > River | place: USA: Georgia | collected...
GTCCGACAGGTTGGCCGTGGCATCGGCCTCCTGGTCGGGCACATCGGTGCGGGAGGCCTCATCCACCAGCACCTTGGGATTCTGGTAGTTGTATCCTTCCGACAGGACCTCCACTTCCTGGAGGCAGAAGTAGCCCTTGAGCCGGACATCGGTTCCGGTGTCGTCGGTCACCACGATCTTGAAGTCCAGAGGGGTGGCCGTGTGCGGGGTAAAGTCGGCAAACAGGCCCGGGTTGAGGATCCGCACCGAGGTGAAGATGCCGTTCTCGATCACAGGCTCCAGCTCGGGTTCCACAAGCATGGAGACATTGCTGTTCACCTCAAAGGTAAAAACCGGTTCCAGTCCATAATCCTGACCCGCCTGACGGATCTCAACCAGGCAAAGGGCCAGCTTGGCAATGGTTACGGCGTTGCGCCCCACAAGTTGGCTGTCCTGAATGACCACCTTGGGGATGGCGGTAAAACCGATGCCAGGGTTGAGCACCGTGACGCTGTTGATCTTGTTGCGGGCAACCGGGCGTGTATCTACATTGGCTATACATTGTGGAGACGTCTGGTAGGTAGCCTCGGGAAACGAGCATCCCTGGTCAATGGCCTGCTTGTAGATGGTGCGAAACTTGGGAAGAAACACCCGCCGCTTCACCAGGTGAAATCCGCGCACGGAACGGACGCGCAGGGGACAGGGTTCTGCGGGAGGATAAATTTCGGTGCTGTCCGGACGGATAATGTAGGTTTTTCTCATGAGTTCACCACCCGTGGAATCGCCCCATACCCGCAGCCGTTGTACCGCAAAAGAGGGTGCACCAGTCCCGGTCGCGCCGATCCGTCAAAGTAGAGGTTGCCGTAGGCACTGATGAGGTCCCGGGTAGAAACCCGCTTGATCCTGCCAATGGACTCCTCGATGTACACCTCGGGAGGGGACGTGTAGTCCTGGCCCCCGTTGGTGACCACCAGGGCCACCACGCTTTTATTGGCCACCACTGCCGTTGCGGTGGCTCCGCTTCCTCCCCCGCCCGTGATGACCACCTGGGGGACAAAGTCATATTCCCGGCCACCGTACTCCACGGGGATGGAGCTCACGGAGTCTGCCAGGAGTTCCGGGACGCCGGCAACGGCCCCGGTGTTTTCATCCTGGACATAGTAGGTCTGGTCCAGGGTCCAGATCTTTTCATAAACACCCAGGCAGTTGTTGATGGAGATGTCAATCTCGTCGGTGGAGCCCTCGCTGTCCACCACCCGCATTTTCATGGGCAGCTTTTTCCAGACATCCTGGAGACGGTCATCCTTTTCGGAATAGCCGTATTCGTAGAAGCCCCGCTTGTTCATCAGGAACAGCACCATGGTTTCATTGATCTGCTGAAACTGAAACAGCCCGGGCAGGTAGCTGGTGTTGGTGATGGCCCGCATCTGGTTGTTCAGCAGGGAATCACTGTCCACCCGGTAGGAGTTCACGTCGTATCCGGTAAAGTCACTGACCTTGCTCCGCGTGTCCGGCAGCCAGGTTTCCGTGCTGTCCGGGTCCGTCTCGGGTTCCAGGTACCACATGCCAAACCAGTTCGAGGGGGAGTTCGAAAAGTCATCAAACTTCGTGGGGTCAATTTCCTCATCGCGCTCGTTGAAGAAAATGAAACGGTAGGGAGGAGCACCGCCGGTCACCTTCAGGATGCGGGTGGCGTTGTACTGGTAGTTGACCTCAAAATCCAGGTGGAGCTTGAGGCCCGAGCAGCTTCCCGTGGCGTAGGGTGCCATGGAAAGCTTGAGCCCCCCGGAACCCTCCAGGGTTTCCGAGTCCCTCAGGCGGCTGCGGAAGTCAAAGCGCAGGGTGTAGTCCTTCTTCTTGACCATGTCCTTGGCCAGCATGAGGATGTACCACTCACCCGGCTCCTCGGGAAACTGGTCCACCGTCAGCAGACCGTGCGAGCTCAAGGAGGTTCCTGGGGGAATGTTGGCATCCAGTGCCGTGAAATAGATGTCGTGGTAGTTGCGGTTGTGGTTGAACACCCACTTGTACGCCATCTTGCAGATCCCGTCGGGGAGCTGCTTGCCGGTTTCGTGCTCATTGTCGGGAAGCTGCAGGTAGTCCAGGAAGATGAAGTCCGGCTCGGCGGGAGGCTTCCAGTAGCGCAGCACCACGGAGCGTCCGTCCGGGTAGTATTTGGAGTAGGTGTAGGAGATGGTTTCGTCATCCCCGTCCTCGGGCCGCAGCAGGATGGTGTCCGGCACCACGATGCCCGGCAAAAAGTAGGGGTTGTAGATGGCGTCCCGGGGCAGGTTGGGCGGAACGGTTGCCGTGAAGTCACTGTTGAGGATGTAGTTCCAGGAGACCGGGTGGGAGAACTGGTCAAAGAAATACTTGGGGTCCATCAGGAATTCGATGAAGTTGGTGTTCTCATAGAGCGAGTTGGCCACCCGGTCCGTGACCAGTTTCTCGTCGGAGGCGCCGGCGGGAAAGAACAGTTCCCAGTCCAGGCTGGAAGTGCCAATCTGCACGGGGTTGGGGGTGACCAACTGGAAGGAGGCAGTGCCATAGTTTTTGCCCTGCTCCACATAGATGTAGCTTCCCTGGACCAGGTCGCCATCGGTGTCGGCGTCCTTGGCCCGGACCCACGCCGGATCCTCCACCACATAAATGCCATTGTCCACGGGGTTGGATTGCGCCCGCACCAGGATACGGTCTCCCACCGCCACCTGGATCCCGTCCACCTCCAGCACCGTGTTGTCCAGGGGCAGGTGAATGGAAGAAGCGGCACGAACATACTCGTGCTTGTCCTGGGGCTGGGGGCCGCAGCGCTTGGCATCGCAGCAGAAGGGGTCATGGATGAAGGTGGGGCTGAGAAAGATGCGGGTGGTGTCCACCCGGATTCCCAGGACAGCGTTTTTTTTGCGGAGGTTGGTTTCAGCCACGGCAGCACCTTAGGCGGAGATAATGGCCTTGAAGAAGTAGGCGTAGGGGTAAACATACCTTGGGATGGTAATTCCCGGAATCTTGCCCCCGGTATCGACAGAAACCTCGATGTTGGGCTTGAGTACCTTATATTGGAAGGTGTACTCCTCTTGGTCACAGTTCAATGCAGTTCCCGTGGCAAATTCCCACTCCCCGGTGCTGTAGGTGTAGGTCTTCCAGTAGTTCAACCCGGGCATGGATCCCTCGGTGTCGTAGGGGCAGTGCGGCGGATTGTAAGTGTAGTAACGCACAAAGACGTCCAACTGATCCGTCATGCGCTCTTCCAAGGCAGCCTGTGAGTTGTACGCGTGGAAGTAGTAGGAAAAATTGGGAGCCTTGACACAAACCTGCTCATTACCTTCCCATATTTTTTGATAAGGGGTTTCGTAGGAGTCTTCTATAAAATTGGAATACCTGGGAAAGTTCCCCACAGTATGAATCTCATCGACAGCTAAGGTGCTTCCTATTCGAAAATCGGTAGGATGGGTGCCGTCTCCCATCGAAACTAAACTCGCAGGCACTGCGCAGGGAAAATTTCCAAACGAGTTTTGCAACCAACGAAAAGGGTAGTTCCCTTTCACCGCATAAGATTCCAAGTAATTTAGTTTTATTTCACTTTGACCACTGCCATCATTCCACCCAGAAGGAGTAGCCAGTTTAGGAAAGGGACTAAGACTAAGGGGCCAATAGGCTTTTCCCTCCAGAAAAAATGCTTGCAAGTCCTCATCCGAACAAAAGTACAAATCCGCCGAGGGAAATCCGGAAGCTAGGTCATTAGGGTTTGGAAAACGAAGTCCAGGCAAACCCGGAGGCGTGATCAGGTTGGGTGAGTAGTTTCCCCGAATTTTGCAGGGCCCCCCAGCGACACCATTGGCAGCGCTTTCCTGGACAGTAGCATCTGCATAAGTTCCACAATAAGGGTCGTTGAAACCGACATTCGCATAACCATATCCCCCCACATTGGACCAGTCGGCAGAGTGATGGGTTACGATTGGACGAAAATCCCAGGTGGTGCTGGTGATATGCACACTTGGGCTATACATGTTTTTATCCAGAGCACTAAATTCCAGAAGAGGAGTGTAATTGGGAAAGGAACTGTAATTTGAGCTCTGACTGGCGTAAAAGCGGATCATCGGCACTTCTACATACGGACATTTGGTGTTTTGATTGGTGAAAAAATGGTTGGGGTTGGCGGGAAACACCAGGGACATGCCCAGGTTTTCCTGATTGCTTCCAACCGTGATGGAGTTTATATACTTGGAATCACTTGACTTGATCTGCAAGGTGACACTAAGGTCCCCAAAGTTGTTCAAGGGGTCGGACAGCCAGAGTATGTTTGAGGGAATGTTGTAATAATACCTTGAATTTATCACGCCATCCGGAGTCCACCGGGAGCCATAATTCAGCGTGATATTATTGGGATCATCACTTTCCCCAAGCCCTACAAAGTCAAGACGGTAAAACAAATTGGTGTATTCTTGGCGGATTGGTTTGGGGTTATGAAAGTGAACTCCGGAGGGCAGTTTGCAATTTTCAACAGTATCTACCTGGATAGCAGGAGCACCAACCGCTCCAATAGCTGGATAGTGCCACTGGGGAGAACCGCTGGACTCATCGGCCATGTAGGATATTTTCATGCAGTTGCGCGAGGTGGCTTGCTGAAAATCCTGATCAATGGAAACAAACAGATGCTTCGGATAAATCCCGTCGGGGAATTTGAAGTCCGGGGGAAACCGGTCCGGAACATTTTCAATACCGTTGCCAGGCAGAGCCGGGCAGTACAGCTTGGCCCGATGGGCATCTTGTTCCACGGGCAGGTCATCCTTGTGCAGCCGGATGTCCATCTTGTAGAGAGGGGGCGGGTAGTAAGGCTTGTAAACCAGGGCTTCTACCCAGGCGTTTTGGGTGCTGGGCGAACCGTTTACGGAAAAATACAGGGGAAACGTCCGGTGTCCCACGCTTTGAAAATCTGTAAAAGCGGAAGGTGTGGTATACGGGCAATGCTTGTTGCCAAAAAGCTTGTGAAGCAGGGGAACCTTGTCCGGATACAACACGCCATAGGGAAAAGAGGTTCTTCTGTTGCAAGCAACATAAGCATTAAATCCAAGTTCCCTAAAATGAGAAATGGTCCAGGAATAAGGAAACTTGTCAAAGACTCCTGATTCTATGTCAAGAAGACTTGCTACGCTTTTGTATTGATACGCTCCTTGGTACTGCGTCGCTAAAAAAGGACCCTTGCTGAATTTCCACTCACACCAGGCATAATATGGCCACCACTGATTTGCAGCATTGCTGTTACTATAGATGTAACCATCCTCGGGCTGGAGGTTGTATTTTAGGCACACATCGTCGTAGTAATCATTCCAGGGATTGGGTTGGGGCAAACTACTGCTGCGAGCGCCGTTGTTGCAGGGATATTCCACCTTGCTGATCCAGTGCTTGGGGACATACCGGGGACTGCCGGAGCGGTCATCATCCACATGCTGCTCGTTGCCCTCGGCGTCCAGAGGCCAGTAGAGCCCGGTGGCATTGAGCTGAAAGAACATGGGAAGCTGGCGAATGGTGGTGGCCTGGAAGGGTCCGTCCAGTTGGATGGACATGTTTGGGGTGTAGTAGTAGCCACGCCGGGAACAGTATTCGTTGTAGAGGTTGTAGCAGGTGTTGCTCTCGGCGGTGATCACGTTCCAGGTGTACTGGTCGACCCACTCGTACCCCGTGGTCAACAGGTAAAATGGATTTTGCAACACCCGGTAATCCCACGAAGGATCCAGATAATATTGCTGATAGTCGGTACTGTAGTTTAAAAACCGGTTCCAGTCCCGGTCCTGGGTGTAACTCCACCAGCCCACGATGGGACGAAATTTCTCAAACACATTCCAGAAATCCCGTTCCTTGAAGGTTCCCCAGAGGTTGGGCAGTTCGTCCAGATGGTAGATCATGGTGCGAAACTGGTTGCGCCCCTGGCTGTCCACGCCGTCGCAAAAGTACAGTACCTGGATTTCCCGGCCCCCCGGAGTTTTTCCCTTGCCTGTCCAGACCATCTTGGGCACACAATCCCTGGTCTGCAGTTGGGAATATCCCTGGACATGGCTTGCATCCTCTGGACTCATGTAGTCTGTGTTGGGGACGCGCCCCAGCACCACCCCGCTGGGTGGCTGGTTGGTGGAATAGTAGTCCCGGTAGTGGAAGGCCTCGGGACCAAGGGTCATACCAATGTCCGGAATCACCCGCACCGCCGAGACATTTTGGGGAAGACTGGAGGAATCAAAGGTCCGGTCCCGCTTTAGCTCAATGACAAACTTGTCCTGGTAGCGCTGGTCTTCTTCTAAAGAGCCTCCAATGGATTCTAAAATACGTTTTAAATCCCAAGAGATTTGGCCGCTAAAGTTACTTCCAGTGCTTACCGTTACAGTGTCATAAATATTTGGATAAAAACAATCAAAGGGAGTTATTCCCGTGTCTTTCATGAAATGGATAAGACCTGGCGGATTGCTGCCTGCTGGGACCCATGCAGACCACGGCGTATAAAAGTGAAAGTCTCCCACGCGTCCTGCTTGGGGACGGCAAAGGGGCGGTGCTTGAGGATCCAAAAAAAAGTAAGCATAGACCGTGTCCGGGATGTCGTCCATGTTGAGACAGCAGGACTCGGTCGGAGGGTCGCAGTTGCAATCGTAGGGATCGGTGCGTTCCCCGCCCACTGGAAAGGCAAAGTTGTCCTCGGGGAGCTTGAGGCGGGTATGCTCGGTGCGCCAGTTGGTCATCCGTTCCGGGGACTTGGGACAGCCACTGTCGCCGCTTGTGTTGCCGCTGTCATCGCAACCGCAACATCCGTTGTCTGCCATGAGGACTTCCTGCTAGAAGGTGCCCCCGTCCAGCACATGGCTGAAGAAGGGATTGCCGGTTGCGTCTTGCTGGAGAACGGATCCACTTACCGTGGCACGGGAGGTGGCAGCCAGGGCCCCCGTGTTGTTGCCATAGACCACTCCACCCGCGGTGAAGCTGGTGGCTCCGGTGCCGCCATAGGGAACACCGATGGTTGATGTGGCTGACTTCCATTCACCGGAGGTAATGACTCCCACGGTGCTTATGGAGGACTGACCTGAGTAACTGGAGGAAATGCTGATTTGAGGATTGCCTCCAACAGCATCCCCGTCGGCGACGGTGATCTGGTTGGCTGTTCCTACAATGCTGCGTGTAATGACAAGATCTGCTCCATACCTCACCACAAAACCGTTTGTGGCAAGGTTGTGGAAATTTCGAGCCTGGCCTGTCAGTTCAATGTAGTCCGGTGCCGCATAGATGCCATTCTGGGCCACCACGTCCAGGTTGTTTCCCGTCTTGGTCAAGCCATTCCCGGCAACAAGGGATCCTGCAGTGGCAAAGACAACCCAGTTCTGGCTGGTGCTTCCCATGTTGATGGGGTTGCTGTTGGTTTGCACAAAGGAGGTGTCGGCGTAGGTGTTGCCGCGTTCCACAAAAATAAAACTGCCGTCAACAATGTCCCCGGTGACATCCGCGTCGGTAGCCCGGGTCCACGCCGTGTTTTGTACCGTGTAGATGCCGTTTTCTGCGGCATTGGTCTGGGCTCGAACCAGCACCCGGTCTCCCACCGAAAGGTTTACACCATCTACCGCTTGGACATTTGTCAGGGTAATGTTTGCTATGGTGGCAGCTTTTACGGGATCATGGATGTTCAGGCCTTGCACCAGCCCGTCCACATACTGCTTGTTGGCAATGTCGGTGGGGTTTGTGGGATTGGGGACATTCGTGATGGTGTAGTTGCCGCCCAGGTTGATGGTCGCCGTGGGGGTGGCAAAGCTGTTGA
>Ga0255157_1000697_pt1 | contig 7570 bp, 7 predicted proteins | sample Atl_Atlam_RepB_8_FD_183180 | JGI IMG/M metagenome (GOLD analysis project Ga0255157, IMG submission 183180) | Freshwater microbial communities from Altamaha River, Georgia, United States - Atl_Atlam_RepB_8h | ecosystem: Environmental > Aquatic > Freshwater > River | place: USA: Georgia | collected...
AAAGCCCGCCGAAGCGGGCTTGTAGTTGGGCTATGCCCTATTATTGTTATTATTAGAATCGATAAATTACATTTGCCCCATAAACATTACTGCCGCCTTGATTTGTTTCTAGTCTGTCTGCACGAATATTAAATGTCAAGTTGTCTTTTTCTTGGCTGAGACCTACTCCTAACTGTTTAACTCCATCTGTGTGATATAATGCAGTAGCATTGAATATTCCTTTCTTAAGAACTGCACCTGCTGTAGCATAACCGTAGTCTTGGTTTAGATTATTAACTCTATTAGATACAGTTACTCCTGGTAACACATCGATGTTGGCCATATAACCGTTCGCTGATCTCTGTCCGTATGTTGCACCTACTACTGGACGAATCATTTCGTCTGGACCAAATCCAGGACCAACAGCTTTTACAGAAACACTAGTATCTTGTCCTCTAGTCTTGCCTGTAACATTTGGTAAGCTGGTGTTGAATGCCTGTGTGGCTAACAATCTACTGTCGCCGGAAGTTGTAACATTTACACTAGGTGTTGCTGAAACATTATAATCAGTCATGCTGTGCTGAACAGTTCCGCTGATATCAAACCCTTCAACATCTTTCTTGGTTAATGTAGCACCTAACTGAACAGTCTCGGAACCTACAGAACTAGCATTGCCGGATAAGCGTGTGTCAATCTTATTGATACCGAATCCTAATTTTAAATCACCTTCGATATCTTTGGAATGTCCTACTCCCAATACTGTAGAATGTCCGCGATATCCGTCTGTGCTATGATCATAATATCTATAGGTTAATGTCTTACCGAACTCGGTATTTCTATTGATCATTGCCTGTAGTTGATTTACAGTTGCGATCTGGTCAGTTCTTAAACCTACTGAAACCGCATAGTTAGCACTACGTCCAATACTGTCATTTGTTACTACATCATAATCGCCTGTAACAGTTGATGTTGTGGTAGCAGTAGAACTAGTATCTGTGTATGTGCTGGTTGGTGCAAAATCATTTGCTGTTACTGTGGTTGTGGTTCTATCATAAGTGAATCTAGTTGGAGTTGTGATAGTATACAACTCGTTAGCAGTAATTACACCTGCTGTAGAAACTGTCAGTGTCTTAGCACCTTGAACTGATGTAGGTGTATTTCTTGTGTTTACTAGGCTTGAATTATCAATACCGTTTGATACCCATACAGCATCGCCTATTGGTGTAGATCCTGTAGCAACATCATTGTGAGTAACATCAACATTGTGGTAGTATGTTTCTGAAGCTGTTAATGGTGTTGTGGCAGTAGAAGTAGTAGAACTGTCGCTATATGTTGTAACGATAGTTCTCGGTGTTGTAGTTACACGACCAACTTCTGTAGTAGTCAAACTGTTATAGTTTCTTGTTAAGTAATTGCCTGCTACTAATGATGTTGACAACACCACCGAAGCTCCGTTAGTGTCTGCCCATGTTGGTGTTCCGCTGACTGTGCTTGTGCCAGTAATTGTTGGTGTGCTACTTCCTCCGCTGCTGGCAGCACTGGTAGCTGATCCAACATCAGTTAAAGTTCCACCACCAGGTGCTACTCCCGGTGTTCCACCACCAGCACCACCTGTGACAGCTGAACTAGCTGCTCCGAACGCACTAGGACCAAAAATATAAGCATAGCTGGCTGTTAATGTATCACCTGAGTTAACACCAGTCCAACTAAAGGTTAAACCAATAGTGTGATCGTTTCTACAGAATAATATACCTGTGCCGCATGATGCGTTGGCATTGATATAGCTGTCTGCCTGTGTATTCCATACGTTAATACCTGCACGAACGTTTGATGCTGCAGAATACAAACCTAAGGCATATCTCGAAACTGTGGCTTCGGAGAATGCTACATTGGTCGATGGAATAGCCCCATAACCTAAAACGTTGTCAGTGGCAGAACTGTCTCCAGGCATGCCTTGACTGTCTGGATCGATAAATTTTGCGAAGTATACATTTGACGCTGCACCACCAGCAACAATAGTTGATGTTATGTCAATATAAGGTTTGCCTACACCTAATGTATATGAGTTAGCAACTGTCCAACTGCCGGATCCATAAGTAGCAGCACCAGTCCATGTAAGAGTTGTGTCACTGTTGCTAAGAGTTAGTCCACCGGTTTTGCCTATCTGTGTTGTTCCAGTGTTATTGTTTGTTTTGTTAACACCGTCAACTTTTAATGAGAAACCATCAAATGGTGAACCGGGTGTTAGATAGTCAAAGGATGGATTAAATGTTCCTGTGCCTGCAGGATCAAATAACAATCCTGGACTAGTTCCACCACCACTACCTAATGTTCCTGTGTTAGTGTTGACTCCAGCTTTGACCCAATCGTTTTGCAATAGGCCCATGCCTGTTCCAGTTACAGTGGCGGTTTGAGCCAAGGCACCAGATGCCATCAATGCCACTATGGTGGCTATTATAGTTTTTTTCATTTTCGCTCCCCAACTTTATAATTTTTTTTGGTGTTGGTATACTATTATTTAAAGCAAAAATGATAAAAATTATACTATCGGTTTTTTTAGATGATTTCTCCGAGAAGATTAGATTCTTCACCGACTCCAAGGATACAGGAAACATCAGGAGTCATTTGTAACAAAGTCCAACTACCAGTTTTTGGATTTACAAAAAGACTGTATTTGCTGTCGTCTTTGATATCTCTAGCGACCCAAACGGGTTTTTCGTTAAATTTTTCTGCAAGAGCTTTAACAACTTTTTGAGTTTCGTCGCAGATCAACGACTTTCGGATTTCAAACGCTTGGGCGTTAGCTATAGAGCTGGTTAGGCATAATAGGAACGCCAATGCTAATTTACGCATGGCATACTCCTTAAAATTATATTTATTGCTGAGTTATAGTAACACTACTAGTTGAACCCTTGTTAACATTTTGTATGATGGTCTGACCATCTTGTATCAAGGTAAATGTTGCATTTTTAGTAGTATCAAAAGTTACTGTGGCATTGTGTGTGCCTGCTTTATATAGTGTAACTTTGGTCTGATCATCGTTGAAGTAATACAGTAGACCCAATGGTTTGTTTGAACTATAGTTCGGAAGTATAGGATTGTCTAATTCGTTATTAAGCAAAGAAGCATTTTGTCTGTCTAATTCATTTAGAGCGTTAAACTCTAAAAGATCTGCATTTAGATCGTTTCTATCAAGTGCTGATTTTTTATCCAGAGCGTTCTCATCAAGTTTTGTATATTTTAATAGGTCAACATCTAGTTCATTAAAATCTAACAAACTTTTTTCTTTCTTTACTGTGCCTGCATGTGTATCGTCGGGTATTTCTTTCGGCTTGCTGATGATTAACATATTATTAATATTAGCCTGATCTAATTTCACTACCACTGGCTCTGAAGGAGGTTGATAAGCACTGTTTACCAGTGTAGCTTGATAAGGAACATCTAATAATACTACTCCAGCAAAATTGCTGACTTCAATAGCACCAGTAACACAACCTTTTTCATCACAGCTAGGCAGTAGCATAACTAGGCTACGACCTAATTCATCTACAGTCATTGAAAAATCTGTGCCACGAACAGCGATACTGGCAGTAGGAGTTTTGATAGCCACTTGTTGAGGATTGTTTTTAGCTATCTGGCCGCTGGCATATCGAGCTGTGCCTAGAGCCATTTTCATTCCTAACTTACCAGCACCCTTCTTTGGATCGTAGACAAAATCGTCTATGATAATTTTACTGTGTTCAGTAAGTTTGACAATAGTCTTATCTTCAAACGTTAACTGAGCTTTGGCTCTAGCTGTGCTTACAGCATCATTCATTTCCACAGCCGTATTAACACTGGCCGAGATAGATTTCTTATCTCGGATTATTTCAGTGGGACCTGTCTGTTCTGTTACCTTGCCGACGCCCGCTAGTGCGTTAATCGGATTGAGTAACAGTAACGTTATTATTAGAACCGTTGCTGGTAATAACTGCATTTTTAGCGAATGCTCCACTCTGTGTCAATGTTACTGCATTAGCAACACTACTGGTTCCACTACCTGAAACTGTAATCTCTCCCGAATGTAAACCAACTCCTGATGCTGTATGTGTTACATTATTGTAGTTTCCGTTGATAGAAATTTTACTCTGTGTTACACCACCACTTAGAGTTTGAACTGTGTTATTGTTATTACCTGTTATTTCAGATCTAATTATACTTGCATTACATGTCGAACTCAGTGCAGTTCCGCAACCGATAGTCTGCGTATTATTGCTACCATCGGCCGATACAACCACGGTCGCTCCGGTTCCATTACTTTCGTTATTAATAACCATTCTTACAGTATTGCTTGCACCGATTTGACTGATAGTAACATTATTATTATCACCTCTTATCAGTGCTGCATCATCGTTATTTCCAGTGCCGCCAACGTTTCCGTTAACTAAGTTGCCGGCGCCTGTTTGTGTTACAGAAACAATAGAATTATCACCAATTTGTTCCATGTAAACATCATTGGCGTATACACCCGATGTCATCATTCCAGACGCCACTAGAATTGCAAGTAATTTTCTCGACAACTTGCCATCGCCTGTCTTGCTTTTGATCATTTTGATCGCTCCCTGGTGCATTATTTTTGCACCTTAATAAATTGACTTGGTATCCATCCCTCTACTTTATTAAAACGAACACGAACGAACCACTGTTCTTGTTCGATAACTTCAACCTCGATTCCAGGTTCAAGTTTAGCTAATGTATCGCTGGTTCTGTATTTCTCTGTTCTTATATTGACCCAGTCCTGAATTATTCCTCTCTGTGTTTGTTTTTTAGGTATTGATACATTAGTTTGTGATCCCTCTTTGGAAGGGGTTTGGATGACTGGCTCAGTCCTAGTTTCTGGGTTTCCTCTTTCAACTTTTCCGTCATTGGTGTTGTTGTCCTTTGTGGACGAGCTTTCTGCAGATCCTTGACTCTCGGTTTTCTTTTGAACCAACTCATCTTTCTTTACCTCCTCAGGGATTACAGGTTTAGTCTGCTCTATAACTGGTGGTGCTACAGGCGCAGATTCTACTACAGATTTTGGCTTTTTAAATCTCCATAATCCTTTCTTCTCGCCTTCCACAATCATATCGTAAACAGCCTGTTCTATAGCTACACGCACAGCATAGGTAGTTGGTTCGTTAAGTGCCGCACCGTTTTCCAGCTCGATGGCCTTTGTGCCAGCGTCTACAAAACGAAGAACTCCTACGTTATGTTGTGTGCTATAGATTGTTTTAGATACTGCATTGGTTATCAACACTTCGCCACTGTTGACACTAACCAGTCGCATAGATATAACTATCTCATCTACTCTGTATTGTTGACTTCCGCCAATACCTAAAAATCTCGCTCCATTACCACCAGAGCGAATGTTGGAATCATAACCGATGATACCACCTTCGATCATGACTCCAGCTACTGTCATTGGCTTAAGGGGCCTAGCATCTTTGCCCTCGTAAACTTCCCGTTGGTTGCGAATCAATTGTCTTTCTTTGACGAGGTTATCTAACCCGACACGTTCGACCACCTTAAACCAATTCTTTGAGTCCTGTAGTGCTTTAATTAGGAACACTTCAGCACCCTGTGTTACAGCCTTGCTGAACACAGCTAATCTATCATTGGGCTTCATTTGCCCTGTTTTGTCCATGAATCCGTAAACCGCTATGGCTATCGGAGGACCATCTAATTCTGGCAGTGTGCTAGATAGACTTTCTTTGGTCTTTAAAGCCACTGGTTCTTCTTTGGCTGCATCCATATGGATATGCGCACATCCTGTTAAAGATGCTGCTATTAACAAAGATATCAGAGTGCGTTTCATTAGAATGCAAAGCTCGCTATAGGAACGGTAATTTCAGTTCTACTACCATTAGATTCTATAATCGTAAGTGTAACATCGCTGGCTGATTTTACCCAACTGATATTAGTTCCTTGGAAATTCATTGTGCCGCTGTTGCCGGTGCCTTCGGCAAACATTTGATCCGCTAGTTGTTTAGATAATTGTGCGTAGATACGTGCTTCTACGTTAACTAGGAATTTGCTGAGGTTTGTTTGTTTTGCGGCTGCTTCTGCCTTAGCGATCGCTGCGGCTTCTTCTGCTTTGATTTCTTTCTTTCTATTTTCTTCTAACTGATAGATAGAAAGAACGTGTTGACTGTAGCCGTTGCCTGGTATAAAGGCCGGACTTTGGAAGTTGTGAACTAGCTCTGCTTGAGCTATACTACTAGCAGAGACTAGTAGTAAAACTAGTGCTCTTTTAAACATGATTCGCTCCCGGTAATCGGTATTAGTATTTAGAGCGAATTTGTTCTAGATTAAAAGGTAGTATTATCCTTGAGCTTGAGCAGTGTCAACGATATTAGTTTGAGGATAAGCGTTTAGAGGATCGTTAGTTATAGGATAAGCAGTGCTGGCATGTAATCGCATTCCGCCAGCATTCAAACTCTTATTGTCTGTAAAGAATACAAATGTGTAAGGTTCTTTCTTTAGATTGATAGCTAGGATGCCTACATCATCTTTCTGTTCCATGTAGTTGTTCAATGCAGCTACAGCATAACGTTGTTTTGCTTGATTTTCATTTCCAGCTAAAATAGAATCTACTATAGGTTGAACAGAATCCTGAGCAGACGGAAAAATGTTTGATATTACAGCACTGATTGAAGATTTAAATGTATCTCTTTTTGTTACGTCAAGTGAACTGTATAATTTGATAAGACCAGTTAAGGAAATTCCAGTAGTGGTCGTTAATTTTTGTGCAGCTAATTCTTCTTTGAAGGTAGCACTAAAATCATTAACAGCACCTTGATATTTTGAAGTAGGTCGAACCTGCCGATCGTAGAATCTTGCAGCACCAACATCAGTAGTTTTAACTTCTACAGAACCTACTCCGTCGATGGCTAGATCGCCTTTGCCTGCTTTGGTTATTTTCTTAGAAAATACCGAAAGTAAAAACTCCCCCTTACCTTGCCCTAATGCTGATATTTGACTTAGATCGTCGGTCATTTCTTTGATAGCTGGATTTTTATCGTATCCGTTAATTAGTTTTGAAATGGTATTTTTACCAGGTGTTAGTAACAAATCAACATTAACTAAATTATCAGCTTTCCATAGATTCAGCATTTCCTGTTTATCTTTAGGACTAGCATCTAGACTAATGAAATATTTAGAAATTAATTTTTGAGCTTTATTAACATCAGGATCTTGTATAGCCTGCAACTGACTGCCGACATACTCAGCTCTACTGCCTGCACCTATGTTTGACAATAGATCTTCAACTTGATGTAGTAATTTCATAGTCGCAGGATCTGTAGGCAATTCTTTGATCTTAGAAGATAGTGCCAGCTTTAATGCTTCGATATCTGGGCTATCTTGTGCTTCAGCCGCAGGTAATTCAGCAGTAGGGGATTTTTCAATTAGGAATTCAAATGCTCTCATACGAGTATTTATCGTATTTCTGGGAATAGGCAATCCTGTATAAACACACGAACATCGTCTTCGTCTAACCCTAGGCTAGTCATTACCCGCGGTGTATGAGGATTTTGCTTCTGATTTTGAGCATAAAAATTCTGCTCAAATG
>Ga0255157_1000706_pt1 | contig 7477 bp, 5 predicted proteins | sample Atl_Atlam_RepB_8_FD_183180 | JGI IMG/M metagenome (GOLD analysis project Ga0255157, IMG submission 183180) | Freshwater microbial communities from Altamaha River, Georgia, United States - Atl_Atlam_RepB_8h | ecosystem: Environmental > Aquatic > Freshwater > River | place: USA: Georgia | collected...
TTCTTCAAAATTTTAACAAGAGCGTTTCCAACAGGAATTGGTTCATAATCATGTTTTTCGTTTAGTCGATCATAATCATCTGGATCAAGAATTTCCATGTCCATCATGTGATCAGCAAGATGATCTGGGGCAAATGAAGCCATATGAGAGACTTCAAGCGGATTTTTCATGCTTAGATGATACTTACCTACATTTGGCATTGGACTTTCAAAATCATATTGACTTGTACGAAAGTTTGCTTGGTCCGCTGTGCCAAAATGAAACCCAAATGGAGAAAGCTTGCCCTTCATTTTAGGGTCAAATTTTTTTACATCCGTTTTTGACGAATGGAAAACTTCTGTGGGGATGCTTGGATGATTGCCTTCCAAAAACTTGGCAAGGTTCTGTTCTCGGCGCGGATCACCATGCGGAATATGATCAGCCATCACTCATCCCCGGTAAACTTCGGCATTCCCGCCTCTGCCGTGCGGATGTGAACGCCCGGAATGTTCATAGCAGGATGAATACGCATCATCTGACTTGGACGCTTCCGCATCTGACTGATCACAGAGCCACCAGACGCATAGCCTTCCGGTTTTGCTGTTTCAGGCATGTCCCACCACATGGTGCGAGTGCCGCCTTCATTGTTGAGATAATCCTCAGCGTTGTGAAACTGCTGGAGATGATGCTCACCGCTCATGCTGTATTTCTTAGTCATATCAATCCCCCTTCTTTTTAGTCTGCGGTTTCACGCGAACTGTATCACCATGCTGTTTAGGGTCGTAGTAAACGAAGAAGCCCTCTGAATCTTTGTGTGCCCTTGAACGAGCGCCCGTGGATTTCAGATTGGTCAGGCCCACAATCACACCATCTTCCCCTTCAGGCTGGATGTCCAGCGGCCTGAAGTCATGGCTCTTGCCGTCCACAACGCGATAACGCTTGCCAGTTTCCTGATCGTGAACGTATTCAGGCAGCGTCTTAGAGCCAGAGAAGACCATCGCAACATTGTCACCCTCATCCAACTTGCGGCGCATCTTGTTCCAGTTGGTGTAGGGGTTATCTACGCCCTCTTGGCTCAAGCCAGTTGAGGAATGCGTATAGTGGTGGTTCTCGGCCACGGGCTTATAGCCCATTTTGGTGTAGTCGTAGAACGATACATCCGGCTGGCTCTCAATGATCTTCTTATGAATGATCGGGTTGAGGTCAGACAGAGTGTTCAGACGGACACCGAGGTGGTTGCCATTGCGCTCGGCCTCACGGCGGGCGCTCTCAATATCGTCCCACAGACGCACAGCAAAGGCTTCTGGCTCGCGCATCATTGCCATGGTGCGGTTCATAGCGCGCTTACGCGCAGGCACCCTGTCGGCCTTCTCTGTGGCTTCTGTGAATGCCTGAGAATACTGGCCCGATGTCTTGCCAAGGCATTGATCGCGGCAGGATGCGCTGTTCGGGCAAAGCTTCATCTCGCCTTCGCGATAGTCGGGGTACAGCGAGAGGCCAATCGTCTCCACGCCACGGCCATCATCAAGCTGAAGCGGCTCTTTCTCGTCAGTGCCAGTCTGAGCTTTCAGCAGTTTTGCGTTCTGGCTCAACAGCGCGATGGGCGTTCCGTCCTTGCGCGCACCCAGATAGGGCTCTAGCGCCTTGATAGCAGCGCGCGAGTTGGCGATACGCTCGCCTTCAGGCAGCGACAGATGGCGCTCAATAGCCCGATTGAAAGCTTCCTTCAGGCTGTTGGTGTTAGCCATACCCGGCTGAAGCTTCTTAAACTCATAGTTAGGGTCAGGGCGGGCTGGCGCAGTGCCTGCCGACGCAATCTTGAAGCGCGGGCGAGCTGGGGCTGGCTGAACCTGTGGGGTTGGTTCAGGCGGCATGTTATGCCCCATGCCAGCAGGCATTTCAGGGCGCGGCTGGCTCAACACGGACTGCGCCAACTGGGTCGGGTCATCCATAGGAGAGCCGCCATCAGCGTAGCCGCGTGACATAACGCCGTACTGACGCGCCAGTTTCAGCGCGTCTTGGATCATCCGAGCCCTTGCGTCCATTTTAACGTCCCCGGATCATGTGATGGATGATTTCCAGCGCCTTCATAATGGTCGCATCTTTGCCGTGACCGCCACCAGTGGCACCGCCGCGAGCCCTCTCTTCAGGGTTGCCCATCGACATAGCGCGTTGGGTCAGAAGATTGGAGCCATACTCGTCGCCAGTACGCTGCATGTCCTGAGCCATGCCATACAGTTCCTGCGCGGACTTGCCTGCGTAGGGGTCTTTGAAGAGATTGGCGAAGAAGCCGCTGCTTTTCGCTGCTTCTGCATCGCCACCGCGTTGCGGGCGCTGTGGGCCAGCATCAACGGCAGGATCATATGCGCGTTGCGTATAAGGGCGGGCTGCGGGTGCAGATGCGCGTTGGAAACGCGGGGCACCGATAGCTGTCTCATCCCAAGGACTGCGGCGCTCTTCTGGCACAGTAAAACCAGCATCGCCAACATAATCAGCCGGGATGTTGAACATAGGACGCTCACCAACAGCAGGAGCTGCCTGTGCACCCTGCGGACGCTGATTGCCGCCAATCGTGCGAATGGCTCGCTCCAAAAGAGACTGCGATGAACCATAGGTCTGGTCAGGTCGTGCAGTTTCTTCCGGCATTGGAGCGCGGGAACTTCCATAACCTTCCGCCGAACCGCGCGGAATAGGCATGGTCTGGCGCGCAATGTTCAAGTCTTCCTGCGTCATGGGAGACGAGAACTGCGTAGAGCCACCACCGCCTTGAACGCGATTCATAATCGGATCGTAGGTCGTGCGCGGTGCAACATCGCTGCGGCTTGGATCATAACCGGGCAACGTCGCCTCATCAGCGCGGGCTGACGACAGCGCCGAAGGGTTCTGACGGTAATAATCGCGGTTCATCTGCGACAATTCATCAGACCCGGTGCCCTCAAAACCAACTTCACGCGCCGGAGGCTGGCGTCGTGCCATCTCAGCCGTAGCAAGAGCCGCTGCTTCCGCAGGCGAATATCCCTGATCGACCAAGTATTTCATAATTCGTTCGCGGGTAACGCCACGAATGCGACTGGCGATCATGTCTTGAAGTGTCTCGGCCATTACTGCTGCCCTCCTTCGGGCTCACCAGAGATAACACCCATCTCCTTCAAGACAGGTTCAACAAGCGGGGCGACCAGCGGAACGCTTTCCGGGTGAACCGCGAGGTTTTGGGCAAGATCAATGAGCTGGATGCGCTCCTTAGCCAGACGATCACGGCGCTTCTCATCAAGAGAGCCAGCCGAGATGCCCATCTCATCCTGAAGGCGCTGGGCCTGCATCTGAGCATTGAGCATTTTGACCTGTGCATCCGTCTGCTTGGCCTGCACATCAGCCTGTGCGCGCATCATGTCGGCTTCAGCACGGGTCTTTTCATTTTGAATCTTAGCCATAGCCTGCATAAGCTCTGGCGGCGGACGACCCTGCGCCGAAGCAGGCACCATGAATTGCTCAGGATTGCTCCAGCCAATGGTCTGAAGTGCCTCAACATCAATGGCAATCGGGTCATACAGGCTGGGGTTCTGAGACTGAAGCTGCTTCAGAGCCATAACCTTCATCACTCGCTGCGTGTGGCTGGCGGTGTTCGGGTCTGCCTGCGGGACAAGGTTGCAGTCATCCAAAGCGCGGAGGAAGGTTTGCTCATCCCACGTATAGGAAGGCTTGCTTTTGCGCTGCCAGAAGCTCTCAGGGTTTTCCTTGAAGCAACGGGCCAGAAGCTGGAACTCTTCAGCCTGTGCAGCGTGCATACGTTTGTGCACCGCGTTCAGCACCTTGGTGGCCTGATCAATCAAAGCCAGTGTCGTGCCGACAGGCGCATCAGCGCGGCCTTCACCAACAGCCATCTCAGCCGTGCCACCAACGCGCATACCCGTCTCAACCATGTTCTGCACAAGGCTGATCAGCGACGGCGCTGCATTGGTGTTGTAAGGCAAAGGCATAACAGCCTGATTGAGTGGCATACCGCCAGTCTTCACCAACGCGCCACCACCCGGAGGAACGCGGAAGATGTTGGTGTTCTGCCTTGCGCCAGTGTCGGCCATCAAGAAGCCGGGGAAGTTGGCGTACATGCCGCTATCCAACAACTCGCGCCATGCAGCGGTGACAGCATTTGTCGTGTTGCCAAGGATGTGCAGCAGGCCGATGTCGTAGAAGCCAAGGCCGGGGACGAACGTGTACTTCACAAAGTTCGTGCGGGCTTCCGGCAGATCAGCCGTATCCTCATCGTAATTGCGGACGATGGAGAGAATTTCCTTCGTGGAAACATCAATCGTAACGCGATACGGAATCTCAAGACCTGAGATTTTGCCTTTGTACTTATGCTCAAAGCCGGGAATATCCAGCTCGCAGTAGCACTCATAAATCTCGCGGTCGCGATCCAGCGGGTTGGTTGCAACGTCTTTGACGCCTTCAATCGCATCCTTCTCGCGCTGGGCAGAGTCCTTGTCGGGCTCAACAGGCGTTCCAAGGTCGATGTCGCGATAGACGCCGAGGATTTGCAGGCGCTTCACAGTGGAGGCGCGCATCATCACCTTATGCGTCACGCGCTTGGCATTGCGAAGATCAGTGGCCGAGTTATTGACGATCAGGTCTTCCGCATCCACGCTCTCACTCACCGGGCGGTTACGAAGCGGGCAGAAGTAAATCTTCTTGAAAGCCGTGCCGCCAAAGCCAAGCATCAGGAGCATCCGGTCAGTGTCCGGGTAATACTCAGAGGCCACAGCCGTCAGATAGTGGTTGAGGTCTTTCTCCAGAGCATTGGCAAGGCTGTCCTGCTGGGTCGTGGAGGCCAAACCATCGTTGCGGACCTTCACTGGGCCATCGGTCGGCAGAAGCTCAGAGCGGGCATTGGCCTGAAAGCGCAGGCAGGCTTCCAGAAGCAATGGGTGTCGGACTTTTGACATGCCCTCAACCGGAGCGCCATCAGTTGCGCCCTGAAGGCCGGGAAGCTCAATCTTTAGGCCAAGAAGCTGAAGACCCTTAGCTCGCGCTTCAACCCAGTCGCGGCGGCTCTCAACGTCGTCTTGAATGCCACGGATCAGATCGTTGGAGATGGTGGTCAGAGCGCCATCATCAATATCGTCAACGAGGTTTCTGAACCAGTTGCCGTAGTCTTTCTTGTCTTGGTTCTCTTCAATCGGCTTGCCATCAAGGCTGACAGCGATGGAGCCATCTGGATATTCAATCCGCATGACGTTGCCAGCTTCGTCCGTCTGCTTGTTCGGAGAGCCTTCCAGAATCTCAACGACAATCTCGTCATTGGCAAAAGGCAGCTCAGGCTCGGCTGGTCCGGGCTGGCGGATATTAGGCACAAGGCCGGGTGTCATCGGCATGGTTAATTCCCTTCAGCGGGCAGCTTTTCCATCTCGTCAACGAAACGGCGGATGCCTTCCTGTGCGGCCATAGTATCGTTTTTCGCTTGGATTTCATAGACGCGCACATAGTCATAGGGAGCCTTGCCCCAGACCTCTACACGGAAGTGACCAATCATCACCGGAGTGGCGGGCTTGATCACATCCACCACTGCATTCGCCAATACCCTGACCATCTTGGTTCCCCACTAAGGACTTGAACCCTACTCTGCGGATTACAAAACCGCTGCATCGCCATCTATGCTTGTGGGGACTATAGCATATTTTGGAGGAAGGGGTGGGATTCGAACCCACGGGACACTCTCGCGCCCGTCAGTTTTCAAGACTGAAGCCTTAAACCGCTCGGCCACCCTTCCTTATGTTCAGCCGTTTAACTAAGCGGTTTGCTTATGTAAAGAAAACACGATTTTTTTAACAATGAACTATCCGGCTTTACCGGAAAGTTGGAGCGGGCGATGGGGCTCGAACCCACGACATTCTGCTTGGAAGGCAGAAGCTCTACCTCTGAGCTACACCCGCAATAAAAGGGCGGAGCCGAAGCCCCGCCAGTTCTGAGTTTACCATCTGTTAGGACTGGGTATGACCTAACAGACAAGAGCATCATACATCATACAGAGGCGCTGGGGCAGAGCCATGATGCACAACACTCCGATCAAATTCAGCCAGACGCTCAGGGCTTCTGACTAGCAGACCAAGCTCGCGCATATGCCGGACAGCCATGCTCACCGTATCAACCAAGTCGTCATGCTTGGCCTTCGGGAAAGTCGCCACCTGAGTGATGACCTGATCGGCCCAGCCTCGGTCAGGCGCATAAACCAGCCCCTCCGCAAATAGCGGCGCGACCGAATGCAGGCGAGCCAGCTTATCAACACCCTTGGGGTCCATGAGCTGAACAGCCCAATCTTCATGCCCAAACATCCGGCGAAGCTCCTGCGCCACGCTGATGCCAGCCGCCTTGTTTTCAATGATGAGCTTATCAACAGCGCATCGACGCATGGTGTCAGCTACCTTCAGCGCCAGCTCATGCAGCTCCAGTCTCTCCTGCCACGCATACATCAGCATCAGCCGAGGATGCTCTTCCGTGTAGGTTCTGCGGATGATCGAAATCGCTTCCCCATCGCGAGCCGCCATGCGCGTTGCCTGCGCCATCTGGTCGCCACCCGAATAAACACCCCACACCGTCAGGGCAGAGTAATCGTTCTCCTCCTTCGTCGTGTAGGCCGTATCCAGAGCTGCAACCACAAAGTCCATCGGGGGGAAGGCGTCCTGTTCCCAAAGCTGCCACCATTCACGCTTGATTACACCACCGCCAGCAGGCTCAGGGCGCTGCTGAAGCTGACCAGCCGCTGCATATGGGCCAAGGGTCTTCTCAAGCAAAATCACTTGTTCTTCATCAAAGCGTTCCGGCCACAGAAGCTCACCCGCCTCGGTGCGCGGGTCTTGCCATGTGATTTCCTCGCCATCGTCGGTCGCCCATGAAGGCACCAGAACCGTGTGGAAGGAACGATCAGGCTCATACCTCATTGGCAGGCAGAGATGCGTCCAATCCCCAATTTGCTTCTCCAGCACATGCCCGGAGATGTCGCGCTCATTCAGGCGCTGCGCCACAACGATGCGGCAACCATGACCCGGCTTGGAGTTGTTTAGACGGTTGTACCAAGCAGTGTCCCACCAGTTGATAGCTGCCTCAATCATAGCCTCAGAGTTAGCTTCAGCCGCATTGTTCAGATCGTCCCCGATCAGGTAATTGCCGCCCAAGCCAGTCGTTGAACCGCCGACCGATACCGCGTTCCTGATGCCGCGCTTGTCGTTCTGAAATCGGGTCTTTGTGTTCTGATCTTCCACCAGCGCAAAGCGATCACCCCAATAGCTTTGATACCAGTCAGATTGAATTAGCGAGCGGCACTTCACCGAGTCCTGCAAAGAGAGGTTCAACGCATAGCCAGCGCAGAGGAATTGAGCGCCGGGGCCAGACAGCATTGATTGATGGCTCTGAGCCCACACCCATGCCGGGAACATCGTGCCGACAATCGTTGACTTGGAAAAGCGCGGAGGCACGTTGATCAGAAGGTTAGGAATATAACCATCAG
>Ga0255157_1000710_pt1 | contig 7429 bp, 10 predicted proteins | sample Atl_Atlam_RepB_8_FD_183180 | JGI IMG/M metagenome (GOLD analysis project Ga0255157, IMG submission 183180) | Freshwater microbial communities from Altamaha River, Georgia, United States - Atl_Atlam_RepB_8h | ecosystem: Environmental > Aquatic > Freshwater > River | place: USA: Georgia | collected...
AGTAACAATTTTTGTTGTTATATAAGAAGATGATCCAGGCTTATACACACCAATAAAATAAAATGGAGAATCTCCTCCAGACCATGCAATATTAAGTTGAGTTGATTGTCTTGGGTTTGTTGGTCCATAACCAATTGTTGTTGGTTGGGCCAAGGCTTTGATTGGTCCTAAAAAGTTATTTGAAGCATTTACGTAGCTGCTTGTTCCTACTGCATTTGTTGCAGCTAATTTTAATCCAACAGATCTTGAAACAGCTGATTGAGTAATAGTATATGTAGCTGCAGTAGCATTGATAAAATTATTTCCATTTGAATCAAACCATTGATAGGAATATGAAGTAGGGCTGTCTGTCCAAGAGCCTGGTCTTGCTGTAAATCTTGATCCAACATATAGATTATCATATGTCATAGAAGGAGCAACAGTATTATTTGGAATAGCAATAGAGCCAGTATAATCTGAATATGAAATTGTAATTTCTGTATTTACAAGGGCTGCTGTACCAGAGACTGGATTTTGAGCATATATCTGTTGGTAAACTTTATTTGGATCTGATGTTGTTACCTGTGTAATATTTGAATATCCTGCTTGCTGTATTCTTGTAATCGCTTCTGATAAAGTTAATCCTATAACGTTTGGAACAGTTCCAAAAGATGGTGCAGATAAATATTGAGTAAAGTCTAGTCTTATTGTTCCGCCACCAGCCAATGTAGCTCCTGATGTTGGTGATTGAGCAGTTACATATCCTCCAGGATAATCTAAATAAAATTGGTTATTTGATGCAGACAGAGTTCCGTCTCCATACACATAACCAGATGCAGTAATAATTGATTTAGCTGAGTTTACAGAAATACCAACAAGATCTGGAACAACCTGTGTTGTTGAAATTGTTTGTACACTACTAGAAGCACCAGATCCTGCAGAGTTTACTGCTCTAATTGCAACTTGGTATGATGTTCCTGGAGTTAAAGATCCTACAGAGATTGGACCAGTATTGGTAAAAGCATTTACCCAGTTTACTCCATTATTTAAAGTATACTGATATCTAATAATTTCTGCTCCACCGTCATTTAACGGAGGAGTTAAATCAATTCTAAAAGATGTATTGGTAATAAATGATACAGTAAAAGATGGAGCAGATGGAGCTACAATTACACCGCCACCAGATCCAGATGTTGGTGCTTTTGTTACACCAGCAGAAGATGCAGAATTTCCCTTTGCATTAACAGCTCTTATATAAAATGTATAATTAACGCTATTTGTTAAACTGCTTACCGTAAATGTGTTATTTGTTGGAAGTCCAATATTTATCCAAGAGGCACCGTTTGTTATTGAGTATTCGTATCTTGTTATAGGGGATCCGCCATCTGCTGGAGTAATAAATGTAAGTGTAACAGCAGAATCTGAAGATGTAGCATTTGACCAAAGTGGTGCGTTTGGAACAGTGCTTGTATCAACTGGATTTGTTGTATATAAAATAACTTCAAGTCTTACGCTGGAACCAAAAGCTAATAGAGTTCCAGATGAGGCTGAGGGTGCTGGAGCTTGAGCAGATACATATCCACCAGCAGAAAGATATTGTTGAAAACCAATGCTATTTGAATAAGAATAATTTGGGTCTGGTGTAAAACCAGCATTTCTTAAAATAAGAGAAGCGGTATCATAATTTAATCCAACAAGAGAAGGAACGAATCCAAGTAACTGTCCAGTTCCTGAAGCAACTTTAATGTTTGATCTTGTTATTGGTGTATGTGAAACAATAGCATTAATATGTCTATATCCGTAAGAATTTACGTAATTAGTATTCCAATTAAATATATTTTTTGCTTTTATGTTGAGAGTGTTAATTACATTACCATACTGTTTGTATGCCATAGAGCGCCTCCCTCAACCCTATTATGCTACAACAGGATTAACTATTTCTACTCCAGAAAGAACAAAGTTTACTCCATTTGCAACGTTAGCATGTGCATAAATGGACTCTCCAGGATAAACAACTTGATTTAAATCAATTGTTAAAACTGTATTTGCGTCTACCTGAACATCTCCAAAAAGTTTATACTCTTCTTTCAAAACTTGCCCAGATGGCACAAGATACATTGAGAATGTTAAAAGGCCATTAAAAATATTTGTTACAAGCAACTGCTTCATTATTGATTTTTCATCAAACGTATAAATATTTACTGGTGTTGTTAAAAGTGTAGTAGGATCTCCAAATCTTTGTGGGGAATAGTATTCATATGATACTGGCATTATGCCTCCTAGCTACCGTAAGAAATTGACCATTTGGACATCATATCACGCTCTACGCCTGAAATTTCTGATGCTGTCAATACTCTGTTATAAATTAGAAGTTCTCCTAGTGCAAAATTTCCAAATGAAGATAAATACTTGCCGAGAGCTTGTCCGCTCATTCCAGATAATGCTCCAGATGCAGCACCTAAACCTTCATCTGCTGTATTTCTGCGAATTCTTCTTTCAAATGTTATTCCATCAAATGTCATTAGGTATAGTTCTGGAACGCCTGCGTTAACAACGTTAACAATTGCGTTCATATCATCATTACCTAAACCAAATTTATATGTATTTGCTGAAACGTATCCAGCAATAAGATTATTTCTTGTTCCAGTACCCTGTCCACCAATTACATACTGATTTGCAGATCCTGCTGTTTTGGTAGCAACATAAACAATTGTAAAAGATGAGTTTGCAATATATGCTAAAGTTTGATCTGAAAATGGCATATTAAATGCTGTTCCATCAAAATAAACTGCGCCTAAGCCATTAATACCAGTAGGAAGATAAGTTGGCTGTTGTGCTGCAACTGCCTGTGTGAAATTTCTTGCATTTATTGTTTTATCTTTCCACAAAGAAACCTTATTTGAACCATCTCTTGTAACAGTTCCTGGCAAAGCTGCATCCACCCAAAGTTGCAATCCTTTTTCAGTAAAACGATTTCTTCTAAAGATAGAACGTTGATTACCTAGCATTATTTACACTTCCTCCAATGGCTTGCTTGGCCATTCAATCTCTGAGACTGTTCCAGCTGATTTCTTAATAGCCTCTAGAGCTTTAACATAATCTTTTGCAGGTTTATCTGTTCTGTTAACCATTGAAAGTAACTCAAAATCTACGTGAGCCTCTACATTTGATTTAATTTCTTCTACAGACAGTTTTTCTTTTTTAACAGAATAAACTTTTTTCCCATCAACGTAAGGTTCAACAGAAACTAATTTTTCTGTGTCTTTGTTGTAATCAATTTTAGTAATAACTTCTACCAAGTCATTTTCTTTAATTACTGATTTAATACCTTCAGCACCAACTGACACATTTAGAATCTGCTCTACTGTGCCGTATGCGACAACCTTGTTGCCTTCAATTACGGCGTACATGTTAAGCGCTCTCTTTTACGAAATATGTAATTAAGCAGGTACCAGATCCACCAAATCCTGAAGTTGCACCTTCTTGGCAACCTCCACCGCCGCCGCCAGTTCCATCAATTCCTTGAGATGCAGATGTTCCATATGGTGAATATGAAACTCTTGAACCTCCTGCACCACCGCCATTTGAACCAGAGCCCATGCCCCAGTCTCCGCCGCCGCCACCGCCACCACCGAATCCATAGAGTCCAATTCCGCCATTTCCTCCACAGCAATTTTGATCAGATGAAGATCCCTTATATTCTCCAGATCCACCCATAGATGCACCTTCGCCACCGTTAGCACCAGATGTATTGTGTGAACCTTGTCCACCATATGTGTACCAAGAGTGGTGAATCATCATACATCTTCCATGTTCTCCTGCGCCACCTGCGCCACCGCCGCCGCCACCAGCTGAGTGTGAAGATTGTCCACCGCCACCGCCAGATGAGCCACCAGAGCCTTGTTGTCCAGTTTGTCCATATCCGCCACCACCGCCACCGCCACCTGCAGTTAAGAATGAACCAAATGTTGAGTTTCCTCCATTACCACCATTTGTATTTGTATTTCCAGAAACTCTGCTTCCTCCGCCACCAATTGTTACAAGAATGTTTCCGCCTACTGGAACTGAAGAAATATCTACGAATCTACGAACTACTTGGCCTCCTCCGCCACCGCCGCCAGCGTGTCCAGAATTGTGGCATCCTCCGCCTCCTCCACCGCCACCAACTAAAATAACTTCAACTGAAGACATTGTGTTGGCTGGACGAGTCCAGTTACCAGTTGCATTAAATTTAACTGTTACTGGTTTAAGAAGTTTTGTTTGAACTCCACCAGTTGCAGAAATAACAGATGCCAATGTTGCATTTGAGTCTAGTGCAACCTGCATGTTGCTTTGCATTGTTGAATCTAGTCCTGGTAGGACTGTTAGCTTTGTGGTGGAATTTACGGCCATTTTTTATTTCTCCTATACGTTTAGATCGGCAAAAGCATATGCACCATAGATTGTGCTTCCACCGTTTCTTGTGTAAAAATTAAGTACTGTTGTATTTGTTGAAAGAAGTGGTGCTACGTTAGAAGCTCCACCGCCATCCCATTTAATTGATGCAGGCCATGTAATTGTATATGAGCCTCCACCCTTAATTTCAACTTGCCAAAATGCTGCCTTAGCTGTTGATGGGATATTTGTAAAAGCAACAGTAGCATTACCTGCTACTGTAAATGCAAAGACGTTATATGAAGAAATATCACATGTTGCTGTGCCATTTGCTGCAATTGTTCCCTTTGCTTCTACTGCTGAAGGAATATTAAAATATGTATATCCCTGACCATTAATTGGTGCCTGTAGATATGTATAAGTCCAAAGCGCTGGGCTTATAGATTCTGGTATTGATGTAATTGGCATTATTCATTGCCTCCCGTTACTGTTGGAGAAGCTGGTTTTGGGTTTCTTGGGTCATTTGGATCAAACTTATATTCTTGCGAACGAAGTGCATCATCCTCTGCCATAACTCTTGCTGCTTCTGCCAAACTTTCTTCTGTTACTGTATCAGCTGGTATTTCTGGAGCAATAAATTTTGTTCCATCCCAAGTAAATCCTGGAGAGACATATGAATAAGGATGATTTGGATCTTCCCAATCATGACAATCGATAACTTCACAAGCGAACTGTTCTGCAACACCTGCTTTAAGTTGCTCTAAATCATCTGATTCTGCTGGTAGTAATATTACATTTTCTACCAAGCCATTTTTAACTAATGCTGTTCTTCTCACTATGCTGTCTCCTTTAGCCAATAAGTAATTATACAAGTTCCGCTTCCACCAACTCCAGAACATGCTCCGTTATCGGCTCCGCCACCGCCGCCGCCAGTTCCAGTAATTCCAGGTTGTCCAGTGCTTCCATAAGGACTTCCATTTCCTGCGCCACCTGCGCCACCGCCATTTGCGCCATTACCCATAGCGTGACGACCTGAACCGCCACCGCCACCGCCTAGTCCATAAAGTCCTTGTCCACCATTTCCACCAGTTGTTGATTGAGAGCTAGAATTTTGTCCAGCCATTCCGTGTCCACCAGTTGATGAACCTTCATCTGTTGTTGGTGTGTGTGAACCATGTCCTGCATACATTCTCCAAGAATGTTCTTGGTTTTGTCCCCAAGCTCCACGTCCTGCGCCACCTGCGCCACCGCCGCCACCACCAGCTGAGTGTGAGTTACGTCCTCCTCCGCCACCAGTTGATCCACCAGGAGATTGTGGTGCATGTTGTCCGTATGCTCCGCCGCCGCCTCCGCCATATGCGGTAATGAATGCACCAAATGTAGAGTTTCCACCATTTCCGCCATTTGTATTTGAGTTTCCACAAACTTGTGAACCACCGTTTCCAATTGTTACAAGAATTGCTTGTCCTACTGCAACGCTAGCAATATCTACGTGACGACGAATAACTTGTCCACCGCCACCACCGCCACCGCCGTGATGAGAGCTGTGTGAACCTCCACCGCCACCGCCACCACCAACTAAAATAACTTCAACTGAAGACAATGTATTTGCTGGACGAGTCCAATATTGTGTTGAGTCTAACTTTACTGTAACAGGCTTAACTACCTTTAGTGGAATATTTCCAACCGATGCCAATACTGACTGCAATGTTGTGTTTGTATTCAATGCTGTGTTTAGATTGTTCTGAATTGCCGCATCTAGACCTGGCATTACAATTTGTGTAGTTGAATTTGCTACAGCCATTTTAAAACTCCTTTAATTATACGTTTGTAATTTTAACACCAGAAATAAAGAATGTGACTCCGTTGTTAACAGATGCCTGCACTGTAATTGTTTCTGCTGTATTTAAAACTTGCTTGAAATCTAGTACTACCAATGATCTTGGTGCGAGATCGAGATTCTTGCAGAAGTTAGTACCTGCCATCTTCAATGTAACCTGATTAGCAACATCTGTGATGTTGTCAAATGTTACTGAGGTGACAATATCTGTCTCTCCACCAGGAACTGTCAATACTGTAGTTTCTGTTGTTGTTGCTGTTCCTGCTGCGAAACGAGCTGGTAAGCTTACTACTGCCATATTAAATCACTCCCATGTTTGTGTATAAAGTATAATTGCTAATCTGTCCTTCTAGATTAGCAATGTTTTGTGTTCCTGCTGTATTAACAGCAGCAATTTGAGTTGCGCCTGCTGTCTGAACTGTTGTTACTTGTCCAGTGCCTGCTGTTTGAATTGAATTGATGCTAGCTGAAGTTGCAGCAACGATATCGTTTACCCCTAAAAGATTTCCCATTGATTCAAGTGCTTTTGCAAGGAAAACAATTTCTTGAGCAGTAAGGGTGCTGCTGCTCAGAGCATCTACTTTAGCTTTAAAAGTAGTGATCTGACTTGATAAACTATCATAACTAGGCATATTTTTCTCCTGTATAAATTATAGCATGACTATTTTATTGTTTAGGGTTCCGCCCTACCTATAACATTCTTAATTATACCCCAGTGACCTTCTAGAAGCCACTGGAATATTGGCCTTAAAGCCCAGTAGTATAGGTCTGGACCACTGAAACCAAAAAGACAAAAAAGACTACTCCAGACAAAACTTTATAGTAATCCTTAAACGTTGAGCCAAACATCATCTTTCCGATCATCATGCATTTATGCATTGGGGAAAGGATATAGCCTGCCCAGTTAGCTGCAAATAGTATGGGTAGGGATGCTGCTCCAAAGATAGGTAAAGATATTGAAAGTACCCCAGCAAATTTGCCGCTACTTCCAAGGATGAAAGAAAGCACAAATGAGCCTAGCAATACAAGAACCAGTAGGCCAGATTTATGAGCCGCATCCACAATTTGAGAAAAATACTCTTTATGATATGATACAAAATTTCCAGCAACCAATAGACCTGTTACCACAGCTAAAGTATTTAAATTTTATTTAACTATTTTCTTTACATCTAAATCTTGTTTTTCTCTTTTGCCACGAATATCAATATCAACATCTTCTTCTTTTACTACTCCAAA